>Ga0123355_10009154_pt1 | contig 15024 bp, 3 predicted proteins | sample TergutEmb28metaG_3_FD_89872 | JGI IMG/M metagenome (GOLD analysis project Ga0123355, IMG submission 89872) | Embiratermes neotenicus P1 segment gut microbial communities from Petit-Saut dam, French Guiana - Emb289 P1 | ecosystem: Host-associated > Arthropoda: Insects > Digestive system > Gut ...
ATACTAATTATGTTACATTTGTGATCATCGTTAGGTTGGAAACGTTTTGAGCTCTTTTTCCTTTTATAGCCTGACAATACTACTTATCTTGCTACTCAGTTCCATTCCACATTTACTTATGCATGTTTCGTAAGAACTCGCAACAGTCGTCTGCTGCAGCGTCATTTCCGTTACGTCATACTACCTCCTGCTGGCGTCACGGAAAAACTGCTGTCGCAGATGACTGTTGTGCTGATGGGCATCTTGAGCCCTGGATTGTGCAGTCTATCCGAAATTACCACTACTTGCTGTGTAAAAACCCAGAAGAATGCAGTTCTCATCCATGGCCAAGGTAAAATTTTAACTTGTGATCTTAACATGTCCATTAGGCAGATGGGGCACAGGCAACGAGGTGCAGGATCCAAACTTCTGACCATGCAAAACCTGAAAATCCACTGGAATCATAATTGAAGTTTCAAAAATATACACACTAGGACATTAAGTTCTACCATACAACACTGCACCACCTACCAATAAATTAAATTAAAATGCCCTAAAGTGAATCCATCAATCCTACTTTTCCAAGTTTGCATTACACAAATGTTTATCAATAGGCAAACATTTCTTTCAGCTACATATGTTACACATGCACTGAAGTTACTGAAATTTACAGAAATTAATATAGGTTTGAATCAAACAACAGTTGAACCGATATTCTGGTTTCAGTTGTACTTATTTTACATGCCCTATAAATGCAAACATGATCTAAATCACTTCTTACCATCTGCAGCCTTCTCTAAGTCTTCAGAAAATAGATCATCTGAAGAATCCATTACATGAACTGCAAACATAAATAAAATCTAGTTTCAATATAAAATATCACTATCACAACACCCCCACCCTCATCCCAAAAAATTTCTTTTCATTACTACAACTGTTTGACGAAAAGTGTTAATAATCAAAACAACATATAAAAACTAAATGTAATGACATGTACTTGATATGTACCAGTGTTTCAAAGGAAACTGCCATGCACATCTTTAAGTAGCCATTCTGCAGATTTCAACATAATATATGATTAGTTCTACATTAACAATGTCTCATCCCTGAAATTTGAGGTTCTCACAATGGTGACTGTAAAAATTGTGGTCTTCCAGGATGTGACCTTTAGAAAAAAAAAAAAAAAAATCCATTCACACTTCTCAATTGCCCCTGACCTCAGAAATGCCAAGAGAGGTTGTGCATTGCTGTGTTGAAGGATAACATATCTCTTCCTCAGGCTCTTGTCACAAAGTGCATAACACACCTTCTGGAGTGTGAACATAGCAAGTAACACTAATGGTCTCCCCTCTGGGCAGAAAATCAACCAGCAAGCATTCCTCAGTATCCAGTAGCCAGTTTAATCTAGTCCATGCCTTTCCATCCTATTTGTTTAAGATACATTTTAATATTATCCTCATCTATACCCAAGTACTTCTAACATTGTTACTAATTTATTCTTCAAACAGTGTTATTAGTTTATTCTTCAAACTTTCACATACAGGTTCACTAAAGCATATGGTACATATATATCCTAATATGCAGCTCTGCTGACATTATACAACTCCTCCTCGCTGTCAGTCACTCTTTCAAATTTCGGCTCTTTTCATTTAAATACAAAAGAAAAAACTTCCCGTTCACTGGCATTTTTACATTTTAATCAGTGGTATGCCAACGAAACTTTCAAAACCTCTGATTTAGACGATTCGTGTAATACTGGGCCACAAGAAATACGAGGCTTCAAATGTCCAGTTATTACCAAACTTCAATACTGCTACTACCGCACAATATATCAGTGTTTTTTACGCCACAGCAATAGCCTGAATTTTTCAGTACAAAAAACACAGGAAAAGACGAACTAATCATGCAAAATACAAGATCCAATTACATTTACTTAGAACTGTAATCTGTGGAAGGAATCATAACCATTACACACACTTTTTTTATCTGCTGGTAACGCATAAGAAGTGTTTTCGGCGGGAATTACTGAAATTACATCTTCTAAGCAATCACAATCAAAGCTGAAAACACACTGAAGTCTCACAGATTATATATGTCACATCTGACACACACCATACAATTTCCCCTTTTTAATACTGAATTCACGGTCTGAAATTCCCTCGACGCGGCAATATTTCCCGTCCTTCGCTTACATTAGTACATTAAAACTGCACCAAATAAAGACCATACTGACTTTCGTTTCAGTACTACATACTGTAAATATAACCATTCCCACAAATGTTTATTTGGGCATAAATCCACACATCCTTAATGACAACCAATGCTATTCACACTTCGCTTCCCATACTCGAGAATTATTCCTACAACAGTGCTATTCCACAACTATCGATCACAGGGCAGCCATGAATGGTACCACCCGAAACACATCTAGACGACGGATAACACTGTTCTGTTACATGCACGCATCCCCCCCCCAAAGCACGGTACTGCATAAAGTAGTAATCTGTGCCAGCATTTCATTACTAAATTCGCTTCCGTAGAATTTTTTGAGATGTGACGGTGAATATGTAAATTACTCTAGCCGGATTACTTTTTGTGTGGATTATGACAAGGTATGTCGGAGAAACCTGCGGTCTCCATCTTTACGACAGCTCTCCTTCCCCATTATTACATGCTGGCCCAGAAGACTGGTGATTCGAAGATACGAGGAAGAAGCATTAATGTCCAATGCATAAGGTTGATTGGCGCAAATAGCCGTCGCTGCCGATGCGCCTGTCAACTGTGTCCTCCACCAAACACACAGAATGTTAATTAAGAGTCTAAGATGGCAACGATACCCCCCCCCCCCCCCCACACACACACACACACACACACACACACACCACCACCAACACTACTACTACTGCTACCAGTAGTAGTGGTAGTAACTGGCCAAAGGCCAGCCAAATATAGGCATACAATCACAGGTTCTTTAAAACTGCATTTATGGGCAATGCATATTTAGCAAAATTAAATAGTCACAAGTCAATGAACTTTGATGTTAGAGTTTTAATCTTTTTATCACCCATTAATGCTATATGCATGTGTGTGTATATATGTCATGAGAATTTGTTCTCTTTTGTCTTCTTGTGTGTCATGTTTTCCTGCATTGTTCCCAGATGGAATACTGGACGAGCCACCATTGGTTTAAGTCTCCTCTGCTACAACATGCCATGAGGGCATACAGAGATATATATGTGAAACTTCATGTGTTAATGGTCCAACTGTGACAGTGATTTGAATTAGGAATATTTCTGACATGTAAACTACAACTAAAATAGGTAATAGATAACATTTCTCCTCTCCTTTAACCCTTATCCTGCTAACATGGAGAATATGGTGAGCTCTTAATAATGCCAGCAGATGGCAGATGGAATTTACTTCGGCGTTAAAAGGGTTAAGGAATGTCAGTAATTGAACTACTGCTTATGTGAAAGGAAAACACAACACTACTGCACAAGTAATCAGTCTTCTAAGCCACCAACATATAGTACTTGTTATCAAATTAGTCAAATTATAAGCACTTGTAAGACAAATTTTCTGAAAAATTACCTACTTCTTGTCGGTATACAAAAGTTAAAATTACTGAAGATACTTTAATTTAGAGATTCCCAGAACTCTCAACTCTTCATTTTCATATCAAATGCCTATATTCCAGTCTCAAACAAATTATGTCTTTAGGAACAATGAATTAGTTTAAAGAGAAATTAGGAAGCAGTATCCAAAGCAGTATTTTGCAACATCTGACTCTTAAGACAGGAAACTAATTGAAGGTTTGTCATACAAAGTAAGTTGTAAAAGATTGGTCTCAATGATTTCATTTCCCATCCGCTTACAAGTATTCTCAGGCAAACAGGTATGATTACAGTAGTTGTACGAATTAATCTAAAATTAAAACTACAAGTGTCACATGTAATTTGATATGTCAGCTATTTCATTTACATCACACTAGAATCAATTACTGTCTCTGTTCATAGGAAAAAATGTTTTCATGTGTGAGTCATCTACATTTTTTATAATGATGTATTCAGCAACTTTCCTTTAGCACTGATTAATGTTGCAGCTATTTATGACAACACTATTGCAAACCAGGCACTAATATTCAACAGATTAATAATATGCAATCAAAAATAAGAAACAATTTTGACACAAAATATGAAATTAACAATAAGACAAGAAACCAATTTTGATGCATACTGTATTGACAAAAACTTATAAAGGAATATACAGTCAATTAAATGTAATGTGATTAGTGAGCTATGGAATAGTCACATATGAATCTTGAAGAAAGATACAGACTTGTAAACAAGAAATATCAGTACGGATACACAGCATATGTGCAAGGAGAAGGTTACAGCTCCACAGGCCAGCAACAAACCATGTACCATACCAGAAAGGTGTGCACTATGTAAGTATAAAGATTTTCAACATTTACCCACAAGTATTGCAGACTTCGTGGACAATAAGAAACAATCTGTAAAACCATTATGAAGCCTTTTGACTGAACAGTCTTTTTATTCTACTGATGAATTTTTCGATTACTGTGTGACTCAAATGTAGTGGCTGTGTTGTGAAGACTGTACCATATTCTGCATGCAATGTTGAGGCTGCTTGATGACTGCTTCATATTCTGTGTTTTATATTTTAACGAGTGTGTTAAGTGTGTTACTATGACATAAATGCTTGTCAATCACAAACTGATATACAACACGTTTCACATCCAGAACCACAGGGCGAACTAGTGGATTGGTGAAATGTAAATGTAACATTATGTAACCAAAAAGGCTGGTTCTAAAACAGAACAGATCTAACATACCAGTGTCATGGACAGATTATTCATAATGTCACACTTTCATGTTTCACTCTGATAGAAACAATAGGAGAAAAATGGATACTTTATCAACTTGATACCTTCACATATATCCAAACTATAACAGTGAAAGATTATACACTTGAGAACCATATATACTGTCAGTGCCTGAAAAATAAATAAATATAAAAAGAAACACATGTATTAAGTTATGAATTCAAAGAATAGTCTACTTCCAAATTATGTTACTCCAAATTCTTCCAAACACATAGATTTCACTGTTTTACCAAAAATACTGCTACTCACAGCTCAATGTACATTTTAAAATGTGAAACAAAAATTCCTGGACATAACATGTTTGAAGTTATAACTTTGAGTGAAATGTGCGTGCAGTTTGCTCTCTGGCAGTCTCACTGTATTCTTCGCTGTCCATCATGGCCCTGCTCTACTGTGATGATGATAAACAGGGCATGAATAATATGGTTGCCCACTCACTTGAGACGAGAAGAAATTCACCACTGTCATTTATATTAACAGGTCAGCCAGGAGCAAGCTAAAATTGATTTTTTATTAGATTCTAGTTCAGGAAGCTCAGAGAGAACAAACGACCCCAGTAATTTCTTCACAGTATAATGAAGAAAATGGAATTTTTTACTAAGCATTCAAATGTTATCTTCAATTCTCGTACCTCACTCACAGCATTAGCAAACCATTTTTCTAAATAACATTTTATTTGATAAAAATATGTTATATTATGATTTGTACTGCTCACCAAATATTCTCACTGTTATCAAGTCAAGGACAATGAAATGGTTAAGGCATGTGGCAGGAATAGAAGAAAAGAGCATACAGGATTTTGATGGGGTATCTTGTAGGAAAGAGACCACTTGGAAGACCAAAGTACAATTGGGTGTTAAATATTAATTTAATTGTGAATAAAATAGGATGGCAAGGACTGGAGTGATCTGGTTCAGGAAGGGAAAAATTAGTAGCCTCTTGTATGCACAGTAATGAACTTTTGGGTTCCATAAAAGTGGGGCGATTTCTCGACTATCTGATAACATACTAGTTTTTCCACGACTGCACTCCATGGAGTCTATCAGGTAGGTAAGTTTTTCCAAGACTGCACTCCATGGAGTCTATTAGGTAGGTGTAATGAACTTTAGGGTTCCTTAAAAGTGGGGCGATTTCTCGACTATCTGATAACATACTAGTTTTTCCAAGACTGCACTCCATGGAGTCTATCAGGTAGGTTTTGCCACATTTTCTTCAAAATTTTCAGATACAGTCACAAATGAAGCAATACTGTCTAAACATTTTCAGACGACTGTTTCATGTAGCATAATTCTCAAGCCCTACCAAAGACACAGGATTCGAGTACTAGCATAAATCTGCAATGGCTATGACTGTATTGCAATCAAAAGCATTTGAGACATATACCAAGCTCAGCTTAATGAAATTAACCAACAGTACGGTAACAGAGCATTTCCAGCATGTGTGTCTGTATATCTACTGGTACCTTGTAATCACCATGATTTTATTCAGTTTTATTTTACTTCATTCCAAATAAGTAATGAAATGTATGGAAATTCATAACAAAACAACAGAAATTTACATTCCATGTTGTTTGTTAAAAGAACTTTACTTTTGTGTATATTTACTTATGTGGGGTATATGCCTCACATCAAACATTTTAGGGTGGGGTACTCATGCCTCCCCTTCCTCTTAGGCCCTGCAACCTATGTAACTAAATTAATTTGAATTCAAACATATTCATTACATCATATAACAAAAGAAAATGTGAGGACTTACGCAGTTTGAATAAAACGAAAATTCATAAAATATTACGCACCTGACTGACGCTGAAATACCTTGTTTTCTCAAACTTTTAACAGCCATCAATATGACGTATTTTTATTTTTCATAACAGTACTGGTTATGCAATCACACTTTCAGTTTTCAAACTCTCACACAATTCACAAATCACCATGTCTGAAATATCAGACTTTTTATGACAGCATTAACCTTTTAGCGCCAAACGTCAACTAAAGTGGACGAGCAGTGGGCTCTTTAAATAGCCGAACGGCCACTAAATTCTGGCGTCAAAAGGTTAATGAACAGTTAAGGGGTGACCAAATATTTTTACCTGTAGACAGGACGGATATATATCTGAGTAAATGTGGGCTGAACTGGGTGGAGAAGAAGAAAATAAATATTAAAAATTGTTAAATAAATATTAATTATTTTGACTGAACATATTTTATAAATATATCAAGGTTATAAATAATTATTATACAATATTCTGAACTTTGGCTTGCATTCTCATGGTGTTAAGGCATGCATTGAATGGAATCTGGTGTGCATTCACGCAATAAATATATATAGCAAAGAACCAAAAATTTGCATATCCTTCAAATCCTGATTTTATTTTACAGCATTTTACGTTGCATATCAGAACACAAAAACATATTACTGTTAGCTACATAATCCTGTACAATAAACATCATCATCAGCCAGACTGAATTCTTCTGTGGACTGCCTCCTGCTAGCAGGCTGAATTCACTTATCCTTGCCACAGACTACCACAGTCAACATTGTAATTAATTTTAATGTCAGCTGTATGAAAGCTTCAGCAAATTGAGTTCAGAGGAGCCCGAAAAGACCCCTCACTGTGACCAGCATAATACATATCTGTGAACTGCCAACCTTCCAAATGGTTTCACTATATTTTGAATTCATTTTATGTTGTGTACCAGTACCAGCTGTGCAACAATATTTGATACTATACCATCACTGTACCCAAAGCTGCCCATCAATCCATCATTTATTTAAAAATGATAGATTGATGGGCAGTTTTGGCACTTTTTAGGATAATTTCATTCCACACAGATAGTGTATTGAGAGAGTATAAACAGAATATGTCATAATATGTGCATGAAAATATTTTATTAACGTTAAAACCTTCAGTAATGCTCCAGTGTCATAATACTGTGTTTCCTGAAGATGGTGATTTACAACTGAAACATGTAGCATTGCACAAATTTTCCAAAAATCAAAGATCAACCTCAAAATTCTAGGTGCTAGAAGGGTGACATGAAACATTTTCCATAGTGAGGGCCAACAAATGTTAGGCTCTACCTTACAGTATTTAATCTCCCGGGCCACCTGGCACAGGGATATGTGCACCCCAGATGTAGGAAATGGACTTGAACATAAACGATGGCCTCTCATACCATTTTGTGTAGAGTGATAGGATATTACTGAATTTGGTTTCTGCAGATGCAGTCTCAAACCCTGCAATAACCACTCACAGCCATATATCAGAAAAACATGCACCATATTGAAGAACAGTAAATTGGTCACATTCACCATCATTAACTTTAAATTTCAAAGAAATGCATAATGTATATACTGTAATGTACTCATAGTGAGTTAATCCTAAATTCATTTAACCACAATAATGCACACTGATCAGAACTTATTTTTATGAATAATATCAATGGAAGACAATATAAGTCTACAGATAGTAAAGTATACAGAACTTTTCACACTGGACACCATTTCAGAAATCATTATGCTTGCTCACTGCGTTTTTCATAAATAAAGGACCTAGTACTGAGATGACAAACATGGAACGAGCTATATTAAGTTTTTAAACATGACACAAAACTTTAAACTATTAAAAATGGCAATGTTCAGCGTCACATGTGAAAACTGCATCCAGCATGACTGCATACAAATTGAGCAGTTTCTTGATTACTTTACAAATGAACTTTATTTTCATTTTCTTTGTTTTAAGGGAAAAAGATGCCAATATGTTTCAATTTTACCACTGTGTACCACTTGAAGAAAAGGTGGGAGGGGGCTGTGAACAGTACTAGGAAGGAGTTGCATGACAATTAATTGATGCACATATGATTATCACCTCCCTCATTCCAGAATTCAGTCTCTTCATAATCACTTAATACTTTCTCCTCAATAGTTGAACTTGAGTTGCTTTGACAGTCAAAAGAGTCACACTTTTAGATGTATTCAGTACATTCCAATACCTCACAACGAAATGCAGAGGCTGACTATGCATCTAAAGGCTTTGTGATGCACAACTGCAAAGGGCTCCTGATATACGTCTTTGTCATCAGCGTAGTTTGAAACGAAATGCAAGAACTGCTCACGCCTAATTTGTTACATCCTGGTTAGTACAGAAAATGGGAAATTCATATTTCATGCCTGAACCACCTGTACATCTCTCCCCAGCAGTCTCTCTGGTGTTACTGTGTTGCAGCCTGCTGTTTCTTACATAATGCACAGCATTTGTTCAATGTAAGCAGCATAAATTTTGTTGTGCAATACCTCACTATGAATTATCAGGAAAAATTCTGCCAAATAATTATGTTGATATAAGCTGCACCTTTCTATTATGCAGTACTGATGTGTATCAAGGACTCTATGTACTTCATCAATGCAAGTACACATGCAAGAGCAGGAAGTAACAGAGGTCTTCATTTGTCTCTAGGACAGTTTCAATATTAAGCATATTATACTCTGTACTTGCTGTAAAACCCAACTTGACACATTATACTGTCAACAGTTAGTTGCATTTGAATACTAGATTCACTTTACAGCTTAAATTTACTTAGCAGACAGATGACCAAGCAGGTTGGTATAGCAGTAAATTTGTGTTCTAGAGGTACCCAGTTCAAATCCCACCCTTATCAGCTTATTCTGACTCAAGTTTATTGTGATTTTTCCCAGTCTTTCCAGGTGAATGTGCAGAAATAGGTCACTACTGTGTATTTCTAAATACTTACTTATCTAGCCTCCATAATCAGCATCCCACCTTGACAAATAATTTCTGTATTTTCACCACTGCCATTAAATAATCTAAGTATTATGTAAACAAATTCATGTGATATATCATCATAAACCTTTGGCTTGCAAAAAGGATTTTGTGTATTATCCACGTAATCTTTAATAAAGCCGTAAAAATGTTTAAAAGTTTGTGACAGTATACCACCTCTGCAATATGTTCCACTTTTTAAATTTTGCCTTTTGCCTTCCAGTCATCATGAAGCCGAATCCGGGCAACAGAACAAAGTTTCCCATTCTTCTTACAAAGATCCCGAAATGTGACACCTTATAAACTGGACACAAACTGACACATATCCCACAAATTAACCCCACACTTGTACTCTCATGTGACATCTCATCTAAAACAGGCAAAATGGGAACAGTGTAACTGACACGATATCAGAAACACATTAGTGTTCATCCTTCAAGTACGTGCAACATATTGCACACCATTGCATAAACCTACAAAGGAAAGAAAATTTATCTTTGATTTCAAACAATCTACAAAGCACCTTAGTCTGTGCCCAAAACCATACCCCAGCTTCAATATCAAACAGGTACCACCATCCTGAGGTGTCCACAATTTTCTCTAGTTATTCCATGCAAAATCCCAGAAGTTCCATACAAAAAACAACACGCATTCTCTCCCATTCTTGCCCCATTCATTCTTCGAACCTGTACAGTTTAATATTTTCACCAAGTAACTTGAAAGAATCCAATAAAGAACTGTTACAGTTAGAACTCTTTTGCTGGGACGGCACAGCTAGTTGTATAAATCTTGGTTTTCAATTTTTCTTATATCCTTTACAAAGCAGGTTGAAGATTAACTTTATAAGACTCACAAACATGCATGTGAACACATGCATGTATCAGTTATAATCTTGTCACAGAAGAGGGACTCTCACACCCTAACGACCCAGAGGGTATGTCTGGGAAACTCAGGTTGCCAGATCATGAAAAGAAAGGCTCTGTAATGGTTTGTTTAGTTGCTTACTATCTTAATTCTTGAAATTTATATACAAACAAGGAATAATTATGGTCACTTCCTATCAAAGGTAAAAAAAATTCAATGACTGCAGGTTTTTAACCAAGTAAATGGGGATACATATCTCAGCCTGAAATGAAATTAAATGAACCTTCATGAATAAAAACAGGGAATACTAAGATGGAAGTTCAGTGATGTGGAAACAAACAGTAAAAACATAATACATGTTAGGAATTTATAAGAAAGGGTGAATACATTTCAAAAGAGCGGTCAGCTTCCAATTATTTCGAGAAGGTCACGAATGAAAAACTGTCGATATATCTGGTCACAATCACTTTGTTAGCAGTTACTGGAAACATTATGAAATTAAATGAGACAACATACCATAGGAGTACACTTATTTGATTTATCATGCTACTACATAACAACATCCTAATGCTGACAAAATGTTTGCAGAATTAGCTGAAAATGTTGTTAGCTTGAATGTGTAATGGAGCCCCAGCCTGCTAGGAAGTTTTTATACAAGGAGAAATTTCAGGCATGTGTTATTCTGTCACTACAGCTGTTTTAAGGTACTATCCTGCATTTTCTTGAAGGAACTGAGAAAATCCATCAGGCATCTCGGTCACAATAGTCAGTGCCATGGGCCACTGCCAAGCTGGGTTCCTACCAAGAAAGTCAAGAAACAATGATACTTGATGTAACTCACACTTCTAATACAGAATGCTTCCACTGTGAATGATCTGACTTCTGGATACAATCACTTGCACGCCAGTGCTCAAATATTTCCCATGTTAGAAAATCAAGAACTTTTGCACAACAATACTGTAGCATAAATGCACTTCTATGGATATGCTGTAAAGAGACAATCCTAAGAAAGTAAAATAGCAACTGTGTCCATGACGGCTGAAACAAAAAATGCATACCAGATTTGTTGTATTAAATTGGGCATGATATGAACTAACGTAACTGACTGGGCCTCAAACAAAAAGATAAAACACCACATACAAATTGAAAACAATAAACAGTCTTCTATATCCTCTAGAAATATTCACCATTGAGCATAAAATATGTCATTCTTTTTTCATCCAAGTCTCTGTACACTGAATGGATAAATAAAATAAAACTTTTTGGTACGAATGTGTTTTTCTTAATTCTTAATTTAATATAACTTACTGATGTTTTCTTAACAGGAATTTTTCAGTTTAATTATTTCACACAACTTTATCAGCTGCTGTTCTACCAGTATGCCACAAACACACTTCTGTCACTCTGAATATGTCCCCAACAGTGTAACTGCAGTTAGCCTAGAAGAGTCCTAGTACCAAAGATAGTTTTGTTAAACATGATGAAATATGTTTCTGTTTCACCTCCTATACTGCTTTTCTCTAACAAGTCAGATGAAACTGATCATTAACTTGCCAAAAATAATGAAATATAACAAGTACAGCATAATACTGTTGCTAGTATCTCAACTCTTTATAAACACGAAATATTACTGGCACCAATTCATTAATAAACATACATATATATATACAGTATATATATGTATATATATATATATATATACACACAATATTTTTATTTATTACATTAGTCTTCATCAGTGGCAGGACAATGTGACATCATGCAATGGACAAGTGTCATACAACCACACTTGTCTTTGTACATTGTGATACTCACTTCTTGTCAAAAAGGGGAAGTTTTGAACGCACTGCACCTTCACATATCATCAATCTCTGAGTTGTATTCACACTTCTCTTTACAAACTTTTCTCCCTGTACTGTGTTGGCTTGTGTCTGTGTGGACACCAGCAACTGAGCCTGCTGTGGAGTTCCTGACGATAAGTTTGCTCCTGTCACTTTTTCTAATGACTTCCGGAGAAAGGCAATTTTTGATGATCGCATTGCATCATTCAGATTTGCACCTTCCATTTTTCGTGCAAAATCCATTGGCGAATTCTTGTTTCCATAGCTGGTAGCTTGATGGAACAGTATGTCTCTTTGGTGTTTTGAAGGAACTTGAGATTCCTGCAAGTCCCAAACTGAAGAAGCTGTTTTCTCACCATCCACTAAACCTAGATTAGTTCTGCCATTATTACAGCTTTGCTTCCTTTCAAAATACTCAACAATCTTGCTGATCTGCTGAGGTTGGCCTCCTACACCACTAATGCTTTTGTCTTCCCAGTAAGACAGGTCTCCCCCACCTAAACTTGATATATCTTCTGAGCTGTCTGTATAAACTGATGATGAACGTTTGGCAGCAAATAGCAGTGAATGATGTGGAGCATTGCGTGTCAAAACACTGCCAGTAGATCCAGTAGCTGCCAAGTCATCCACATCTCCTAGTTCACCACTGCCAGACCTTAATGAACTCACAGTTGTTGTTGATACAGCTGAATCATCAAGCAAGAACAAAGAAGAAGCTGCTGATGATGAAGACAATGTTGCAGATGAAGCAGTATGGTGACTGCGTGTGGACGCATGGATTCCTGGAAACTCTGATGGTGACAACAGGTCACCAGCTGTACAACCAAAGTCTTCACCAACACTGCTGAAGAAGCCAGATTCACAAGAACCACGACGCCTTAAAAATGATGATTGAAATCCCAAACCACCGCCAGGGTCTTCAGGCAACAACACACCAGGGTCTGCCAGATTCAAACTTGAAGAACAAACTCTCTGGTTCAAAAGCAAAGGATGCTGCAATTGTGTCTGAGGTAGCTGAAGTAATGTGGACGATATACCCCCTCCTTTTTGAATTCGGTCAGTCTTTGAATTACATTCGCTGTTTTTGAATAAAGGATGTGTAAATAATGAACTAGCAGTCACTGCTTTACATTTCTTCGATGTCAATGAACCTGAGGATCTTTGACAAGCAGAGTCGTCTGAGGAGTTTGATACTGATTTCTTTGGTAATTTCTCACAGTCTTGATTATCTTCACAGGACGGTAGTGGAGGAGACATATTTTTTGTTAACAATGGATGTGGTGGTACTAGGCTGGAATTTGTTAGAATTCTTCTACGCATCAAAGTTGGAGATGCTGGCAGGGACAGAGGTTGCTGAGTTAGCTTGTGAGAACTTATCACCGTTGTGTTCACATTTGAATTTAGAGGTGATGAACACCTTTCCTCATCCTGAGTTTCGGAATCACTCTTTGCTGGTACACTAACTGATGCTTCAGAATTTGATGCATCTGCACATGGGTCCCCAGTTGGTGTGCTTGGGGGTGTTGGTCCATAGAATGGGGATGGCAATTCAAAACAGGAAGAGAAAAGGTCTCCGCTAGCTCCAGACATGTAAGTAATAGGACTTCCTCCTTTATTAAGACATCCCAATATTTTCTTCCCACCCCTGAACTGTGATAAAGATGCAAACGGGTTTGTTCTTGAAGACTTGTCACCTGTTGACATAGGCTTATAATGGGGGTCTTGTTTCACCATGCTCTCTCCAACATGTTTGGGGGTTAGGAGCTGGGTATCGGTTGGTTGTTGTCTTGGAAGAACAAAGTGACAACGTGCCTTATCACTTGGTGCCATGTGAGGAGGAAACACCACACAACCAACATCTTCAGACAGAGAACGTCGATGATATGCTAGAAACAAAGAAGAATACAGTTACTACAACAGGTCAGTTTAACAGTGTTTGGAATATTAAAATACAGGATAACACATCAATAAAATGGGCTAGTAGCACCACAATAGTTTCAATTATTTTAGTGTGAATGATTGCTTGTGACATATCATCCATCATCCAACTCTCCTAACCATATTACAGGCAGTCCCTGACTTTCATACACAATTCATCTTGCAAACATGTATGAAAGTCGAAATATATGAAAGCTGAGCAAATGACTTATATGTTAAAATTGGGACTCCATTCCCACTGATTAAAGGTACATAAAAGTCCCTATTTATGGGCAACAAACAAACAGGTATAGCAACAATTATGGTTCATTCATGCATTAATTTATCCAAAGGTAATTGTTAATATTTCTGCCATCACACACGCCATTATCCTCCATAATTCTAATTGCTATATGGCCAATGAAACTCATAAGCCATTAGTAACCTTATCAATATTGTGCAAAACTTTTTCATACTTCCGCTTTACAGCACAATGGCTATACACTTCTATATGTAAATTACATAATGCCACCATCATGCTGTAGGTCAACTTTCTTCCACCAGATTGCATTACCAGATTAAGTGGTCAGGATAGCCAACAACAAAGAACACTAGTGTGAAGAAAGAATACCAACAAGATGCAACAATATAGATGATTTATTGTCAATTCCAGATGTTGATTATTGACTACAGTCTCGACATGTTTTGGGCATCTTTATGCCCATCATCAGGAGAAA
>Ga0123355_10009158_pt1 | contig 15018 bp, 20 predicted proteins | sample TergutEmb28metaG_3_FD_89872 | JGI IMG/M metagenome (GOLD analysis project Ga0123355, IMG submission 89872) | Embiratermes neotenicus P1 segment gut microbial communities from Petit-Saut dam, French Guiana - Emb289 P1 | ecosystem: Host-associated > Arthropoda: Insects > Digestive system > Gut ...
AAATCAATACGTGATGAAACTAAGGAATTTGAAAAATTGGATGAGTTTCTAATTCTCCAGCAACTTGCTGGAGAATTATATTGCCGTCACTATCAGCAGATTGTTGTTTTTCCACCAACTTGGTGGAATTTTCTCCAGCAAGCTGCTGGAAATTTTCAGTACCTTGACTGTAAAATAGATAAAATTGCTTTATGTAGTACAAATTAGACGTTGAAAATCCTTTCATATCCGGAAATTCACTTCTCAAATCGTTACTCAATTTCTCAAAAAACTTACTCCCCCAAGTTGATTCCATTTGACGAACGACAATGTCCTGCCCCATGTTCCAATATAGGCGAAGCAGTTCCTCGTTCACTCGCACAGCCGCCTTAATTTGGCTTTGGCGAATTTTCGTTTTGAGGTCTATCAGCCATTGGCGATAGTCTGTGTTTATTTTTTCGGGGTTATTCATGTTTTGGTTTGGAAAGGTGTGGAATTGTTTTGGGTTTTCCCTTGTTAAAAAATGCTGATTTTATTTCATTTTTTATTCTGTTTTTCAGTCGATTACAAAATTTTTGATAAAAAATTTGCATATTTCATTTCTTTTACGTATATTTGTATTTAACATCTTGTAATATGCTGATTGTGTAACAAATAATAAGTATGATTGTATGACAAGAACTGGCATAGACACTCGTATTGAGAAAAGAGTTGGGAATATAAATATTAAAAATGTAACTGATATGATTAGACTAACAATAGATAATAAAGACATTGTTGAATACACAAAAACCACAGAGGAAGTTCGTTGTATTTCGTCAGAGCAAATTTTGTATAAAAAGCAAGAAGAAAGGTTTATTATGAAACGACCTGTTTTCTTTATTTCGGTTCTGACAAAACTATTGCTTAGGAGTGTTCTCATAGCTACAATGTCCTTATTGTAATTTTTGCCGATTTCGTGTTGTAACGGTATTTAGAAATTTTTTTTTACTTATTCTGATTTTAACGAACACAACGAAGTGTGAATCCTTGCGGTTTCCATCCAATCCCTTGCGGCCGGACAAATCCAGGTCTGCCGAAAATAAGAGCATGTCCAATCGGATTCCTAAATGTACTCATTTCAGGTTGAGAAAGAGGCACAGACCAGTAGTTGCCCCACGAATTTTCACCTAAGATACTATCTGTCCACCAGCTAACACTCATACCCCCAAAAGCACCACCCCAATGACCGAGATAATTATCTATAACCTCCCATATGTTATTGCGTTCTCTATCGTCTCCTGTACCACCCAAGGCAATATCTAAATCAATAAAATCTTGCATCGTAGGGACTTGCCAAGGATAAGGACATAGTTGTTCTGCAAAACGAACAACAGCACACCAAGAAAACAAATCACCAGGAGAGTTCGGATTCGAACGACAGTCGGCGGAAAAATGATCAGAGTCTGTAAATCCACCATAAAAAGAAGTTTTTTGGCAAGCAGTAGCTGTTACAGCATCAGACCAAATTTGAGTTACACCATTACCCGAAATCGCGTTAGTTCGATTAGAGGCAAATGAAATTTGACCAAGACTATACCCCCATCCAGGAGACCTTCGATTGCAACTTACGGAATCAACCAAGTCTATTGTAGCACCGATAAAACCTATTGTATGACGATATTCTATTTTGTTAAAATCTCCTTGCCTCTCAATAAACCTTACAGAAGCATTTACAGAAACTATTTGCAACAATTCCGACGATACATTAGGTGCAGAAAACATAGCAGCATCCGACCATATTCGATAGACACTTTGCTGTGCTGTAATAGCGAATACTAAAGACAGAAAAATGGTGAAAAGGATTGTTTTTTTCATTGCGATTTGATATTTTGTTTGTATCAGTAAATTTTCTGCAAAGTTACAAAAAAAATTATACCAACTGCCCTCGTTTGTTAAAAACGCTCGTCTGTATAAGTTTAGTCAAAATATACAGAGATATTGCCGTCGCTGCTGCGATAATGTACATAATTATCAATTGGTATCTGACGGCATCTATGGGATTAACACCTCCGAGAATTTGACCGGTCATCATGCCGGGAAGTTTTACAATTCCGAGTATCATTAAGGCATTTATTGTAGGAATAAGTCCTGCTTTAATCGAATTTTTTTGGATATTTTCTATCGCAACGGCAGAACTCGCACCAAGCGAAAGCTTGGTTTCAATTTCTGTTTTCCGAAGTTTGAGTTCATTGCCGTAATTATTCAAACAAATCGAAATTCCACTCATGGTATTTGAAATAACCATGGCACTAATCGGTATGATATACTGCGGATTAAACCACGGCGTGACTTGCAATAAACCATAAAAAAGAAACGCCAAAGGCAGAAACGACCCGACGAAATTTGCAAACAAACTGTGATAGAAAATATTTTTCGGTTTAAATTTGATGCCTCGATAACTATCCCATGCCCCAAAGAAAAACATGATCATCACAATCAAAACCGTGAAATACCACTTGTTGATGTCGAAAACAAAACCCAAAACGTAACCCATCAAAAGCAGTTGTACAAACGAACGAATGGTTCCGACAATAATGGATTTTGTGATGCCTAATTTCGCCAAAAATGCAATCAAGGCAACGATTAGCATAAATGCTACAGAGCCAATCAACGCTAAATTTGAGATGTTTATGTAACTATTTTCCATGCGAATCGGTTTTGAAATTTTTGACTATCGCATCATCGGAATTCATGAATTGCTCTTTTGTTCCGGAAAAAACAATCCGTCCGTCGTGCAAAAAAGTAACCGTGTCAGCGATGTCAATTGCGGTATCAACATCATGACTAACCAAAACAATCGTTTTTTGATAGTGTGTGTTGATTTGTTGAATTAGCTCCAACACTTTTTTCGCACGTTGTGGGTCTAATGCGGACGTTGGTTCGTCAAAAAGAATCACATCGGGATTTGCCAAAAGCGTTCTCACGATGCAAACTCTTTGCTGCTCTCCGACAGACAAATTTTCGATATCTTTGGCTAAATAATCCGTTGGAATATCCAATTGAGACAACATGTTTTCGATTTTTGGTTTGTTAATCGGCAACTTTTGAACTTTCAAACTCCAAATCAAATTGTCATAAACAGTACCGTCGAACAAGGCAGGTTTTTGAAAAACCATACCGATTTTTTTACGAATTTCTTTCGGATGCGTTTGCGAATAAATCAAATTGTTGTATGAAATTTCTCCACTATTCGGATCTATCAATGCATTCAAAAGCCTCAGAAGACTTGATTTTCCACCACCGGACGGACCTAACAAAACATGAATTTTTTGAGGTGAAAATTCGATGTTTATGTCTTTCAAGACAGGATTTTCCTCGTAAGAGAGATTTACGTTTTTTAATCTAATACTCATTTTTTTGCTGTTTGGCACACGGTACACGGCGAAGGGCACACGGTGGACTTGTTGGCAACCTTTCGCCTTTCGCCATTTGCCTTTTGCCGATTAAATAAACTGCTTATCATTCTTCAATCTGGCAGTGCCTTCGATAACGGCTTTTCCGTTTTCATCTTCGAGAATACATTTGATAATTCCGATGTGTTTTTCAGTATTCACTTCGAGCACCTCAAACTTCGCTTTGTAGGGCTGGTCAACGAAAACGGGAGCCAAAAATTTCAAGTCTTGATATAAATAAATTGTTCCTTCGCCCGGAAATTTTGTGCCAAAAACCATCGAAAATACCGATGCGGAATAAAATCCATGCACAATCGGTTTTCCAAAGATGGTGTTTTTTGCAAATTCTGCATCTAAATGCAAAGGGTTGTTGTCGCCCGTGATTTCGGCGAACATATCAACATTCGGCTGGTTAAACGTGATGTCGTAACCGTAAGTATCGTTTATTTTTATCATGATGTTTTCGTTTTTGATTTATACTTTTTTCAAAATTATCGCTGTCCCCATTCCGCCACCAATACAGAGCGAAGCAAGTCCGTACTCTACATTGCGGCGTAGCATTTCGTGAATCAACGTTACAACAATTCGATTTCCTGATGCACCAATCGGGTGTCCGAGTGCAATTGCTCCGCCATTGACATTCGTGATTTTGTCCAAATCTCCCATACTGATTTTATAATCTTCACAAAGTTGTTGCATCACACCAAGAGCTTGCGATGCAAAGGCTTGATTGAGTTCGATGAGTTGCATGTCTTGTAAATTCATGTTGGCTTTTTTTAGAGCACTTTCAATCGCAACAACCGGTCCCATGCCCATAATTCCCGGATCAAGACCACCTTGTCCAGTGGCAACAATTTCCGCTAACGGCTTCAAATTGTATTTTTTTACCGCTTCTTCCGAAGCAACTAAAACAAAAGATGCTCCATCATTCAAACCCGAAGCATTTCCTGCGGTAACTGTGCCGTCTTTTTTGAAGGCAGGTTTTAAGGTTGCTAATTTTTCGAGTGAACTTGAGCGGTTGATGTATTCGTCTGTGTCAAAAATGGTAGTTTCTTTGCGATTTTGAACTTCGACCGGAACAATTTCTTTTCTGAAAAACCCTTTATCGGTGGCAACAATGGCTTTTTGTTGCGAATCGTAAGCAAATTCATCTTGTGCTTGACGTGGAATGCTGTATTTTTCGGCGATATTTTCGGCAGTAATTCCCATGTGATATCCTTCAAAAGCATCGGTCAAACCGTCGCAAATCATGTGATCAACCATTTTGAAATCGCCCATTTTTTGCCCGTTTCGTATATTTTTTCCAGGAACTAAATATGCCGAATTCGACATACTTTCTACGCCACCGGCAAGAATCAAATTCGCATCTCCGGTTTTGATGTTTTGAAACGCTGTCATGATACTTTTCATGCCGCTTCCGCACATCATATTCACGCTGTAAGCTGGAACACTGTAAGGTACGCCCGCTTTGATTGCCGCTTGACGAGCAATACCTTGCCGATGTCCCGCCATTAAGATATTTCCAACGATAACTTCTTCTAAGTCAGCAGGATCGATTTTAGTTTCCGCCAAAATGTTTTGAATTACAGGTGCTGCGATTTCCGCAGGTGATAGGGGAGCCAGCGTTCCCAAAAATTTTCCAATGGCTGTTCGCTTTGCAGCGACGATGTAAACTTTACTCATAGTGTTTTTGTTTTTGATGTTTTTATCTTTTCAGTCTTATTTTCCAACCCAACTCGAGACTCACAACGTGTTCGTATACAAATCTGTCAATAGCATTGGGTCTGAAGAATGTTGGACGGTAAACAAGTCCTGCATGTAGGCGTTCTCCAAGCTGAAAACTGACAGGAAATACCAATCCAAACGCATGATGTCTTTTTTGATCTCGTTTTTCTGTAATTGGAAATGGAAAAATAAACCAGCCTCGACGAAATCTATGATAATCCCAAGTGTTTTCTGTAAAAGAAATCCCGTACCCTATCGAAAAACGCTCAAATCTATGGTTGTTGGTAAAGCTAAATGTGTTTGAAGCCATCGTTTCTACTTCAAACCGTCTCTCCTCAAGCCTTCTGCGCGTATAACTTCCTGTATTTGAAAATGCAAAATGAATGAACTGATTTCTTGAATGATAATAACTGAGCCCGATACTACCAACCATAGAGCCTAAGTTTCGCTTAACACCTATATCGTCAAATGTCATGCAAAAATGATTCAAAAGAGAAAGTGAGAGATGTAAGTATAGCTCTCCCTTATTATTTGCATTGCCAAATAGAGACCATTCGCCCGTTGCATCTGCAGAATTGACGAAAACTTTGTTCGGATAAGAGAAACGCCTGTTGTTATTCATGTCGATGAAAAAACCAATATAGCCAAAAAAATTTGCCCAAAATATAATAGAATTTTTTGGCTCAACCTCAATGGTTTTTTCTAAACTATCCGTAATGGCAATGAATGATAGGGTATCCCTACTTCTCATAACACGCAAATGTGCTTTGTTGTCAACCGTATGGATAGTTTGTTCGCTATGAACGATTTTGGTTGGCTCGGTGGTATGAACCGTCACATAGACGTGTCGCGGATTCAAAATTGTTGCACAAGAGGACGTGAAAATCAAAATTATCAATATGTATAACGTTTGTCTCATTCAGTAGTGGAATTATCAATCCAATTCAAATAGTCTGAAAGTCCGCCAGTAATAGGCGTTTGTATGATTTCCGGAACATCATACGTGTGAATTTCTTTGATTGTTGTTGCGATTTTATCGAACAGTTTTGTTTTTGATTTGATGTGCAACACGATTTCGTTTTCCTCGCAAATTTTACCTTGCCAAGTGTACACACTTTCAATCGGCGACATTTGCACACACGCCGCAAGCCCGCTTTCAACAAGGATTTTGGCGATTTGTCTTGCCATTTCTTGGTTGGGGCAAGTGGTTGTGATGACTGAAAATTCTGAAGACATTTTTTTGCTATTTGAACATGTAATGTTTTTGGATTGGCTTGGTTACTCTCCAAACGCAGGACAAGCCTTTCGGAAAAACAACATAATCACCTTCCGAAATTAAAACACTTTTTGAGCCGTAATCAACGGTTACTTCGCCTTCGATAATCAAAGCGGTTTCCTCGCTGTCGTAGTACCAATCAAATTCCGAAACACCGCAACCCCAAGTGGGCTTTTTACGCATTTCGGCAACTTCGTTTTCTGTGGGTTTTTGGACTAAAATTTCCATAATCTTTTATTTTGTTGGGGCGACCGGTCACTGAGCTTGTCGAAGTGCGGTCGCCTTTGTTTGTAAATATTAACGTAATCTAAACAACGGTTCAAGTTTCTCCGAACGAGCCATTCCGTTAGGATTTAGTCCGGGTTCGCCTTCCGGAATTTGCATGTTCAAGTTAGCAAAATATTCTACCCAAAAAGGCAAAAATTCCGTGCTGTTTGGTGCTTTAAAAGTCATTGGAGGCGTTTCAAAAAACTTGGAATTTCCACTTGCTTCCGCAAATGCAACATAAATCAACTCACTGCAATAATACAAATCGTTGTTGAAAGCAAACGGAAAATCGTAACCCTTTCCGAGACGTATGCGTGCGTTCGCGATAGCATTGGGAATATATTGTTGATATTGGGGTTTCAGTCGCCCGATATAAAAAATCTTGTCGAGATTTTCTTGTTTAAACTCTACAAAACTTCTGTAAATTACGCCGTGCCGAGCTGTTGCTTCAACCACAAAAACACCACTATCTGTTACATCAACCATAGCGATATGTGAAAAATTGAAATTGTATCCATCGTCGGTTACATCGTTGATTGCTCTTGCGAAATCCGACACGGAGCTGGAAACAAACAGCAAATCTCCACTTTTTAATTGTTGCTTTTCGGGCGAAGAACAGCCGATTAAAAACAAACCTAAAACTAAAATTGATAACTTTTTCATGTCATTTTTTTATACGTTTTCCATAATACACATGACCTGCCTCAACATTTTCAAATACAGCGACATTTGGCATGTGTCCCCACTTTTCATAACCTAATTTTTCCACCAATTTTATGCTTGCATCATTATTGTCAATGATGATCGCAAACAATGTCTTTATGCCTATTTTAGCACTTTCGGGTTCCAAAAAATTCATCAACGTTTTTCCGATACCTGATGCTCTACAATTTTTATCAATAAAACAACTGATTTCGGCGGTTTGTCGTACCGCCATTCTGCCCGGTCTGTAAGGATTAATATTTGCATATCCGACAACTATATCGTCAATTTCCGCAACATAAATCGGATACTCTTCGTGGTTGCGTTCGTCAAACCATTGTTGTCTTTTTTCTATTGTCCACTGGGTTAAATCCGCAACTTGAAATTTATCCAAAATAGCTTGGTTAAAAATTTCGTTGATGCGTTCGAGGTCTTTTGTGTCTGCTTTTCGGATAACCATTTTTAATTATTCATTGGTTTCAAGTTTTCGGCAATAATCAATTCCGCTTCGGTCGCATTTTGGACTTGTTCCACCGTAAATACAGGATTGATTTCTTTCAACACAATACCTTCTGGCGTGATTTCCATGACACCCATTTCGGTAATAATCATATTCACTTGTCCGGCGGCAGTTAAGGGAAGTGTACATTCTTTCAGAATTTTTTTGTTTTCACCGGCGGTATGTTCCATCGCCAAGATCACTTTTTTTGTTCCAACGAGCAAATCCATCGCACCTCCCATTCCGGGTGTTTTTTTACCGGGAATCATCCAATTTGCCAAGTTGCCTTTTTCGTCCACTTGCAATGCCCCGAGAATCGACACATCAACGTGTCCACCACGAATAATACCGAACGACGTGGCACTGTCAAACGAGGATGCACCAGGAAGTGCCGTCACAAAACCGCCACCGGCATTGATCAATTCGGGGTTTTCTTTGCCTTGTTCGGGTGATCCGCCCATACCAAGCAAGCCGTTTTCCGACTGCAAAATCACATGTACATTTTCGGGAACATAGTTTGCAACGAATGTCGGCAAGCCGATTCCTAAGTTTACAACATCGCCGTCTTTTAGTTCTTTCGCTGCACGGCGAGCGATAGTCTCTCTTATCAAGTTTTTGTCCATAGTTTTTATGTGTTGTGTGTGTTTATTATCTTTTGTTTGTAAAGGTTAAAGGCGAAGGGCGAATGGTTTTTCATTTGGCGAAGCACCTTTTGCCTTTCGCCTTTTACCCTTTTCCGTTCTTGCGGCGAGCGACTTCTTGTGCAATAAATGAGGCAACATCATCCGCGTAGGTGTTCATCCCAAAACCGGCATCAAAGCCGAGTTCTTTGGCTAATTCGTGAGAGATACGTGGACCTCCACAAACAACGATCATCTTGCTTCGCAAATTTTCGGCATCAAGCATTTCGATGAGCTCTGTCATGTTTTTCACGTGTACATCTTTTTGTGTAACGGTTTGCGAAACAAGCAGAGCATCGGCATTGACTTCGAGTGCTTTTTTGATAAATTCCTCGTTGGGGACTTGACTTCCCAAATTGTAGGCATCAATCATTTCGTAGCGTTCCAAACCGTAATGCCCGGCGTAACCTTTCATGTTCATGATTGCATCGATGCCCACCGTATGTGCATCGTCGCCCGTACTCGCACCGACAACAACAATTTTTCTGCCGATATTTTCTTTGATAAATTCATCAGTTTCGTCCATTGTCATGGTCGAACTTTCCACTTTTTGCACCTGAATTTTCGTGAAATCCACCGAGTGCGAACAACTTCCGTAACAATTGAAAAATGTGTAGCCTTCGGTCAGTTCTTTGTAAAAAACCACCTGCGGATTGTCGAATCCCATTTTGTACATCAGTTGTTTGGCACACTCTATCGCCTCGTCGCTCATCGACACGGGCAAGGTAAAACTCAACTGCACTTTTCCGTCGTTGAGAGTGTCGCCGTAGGGTTTGATTTTGGTTAGGTCTATATTCATGTTTTTTTTGTGTTATGTGTGAAAATTATGCAACCCTGCATCCCTTGCCCATTGCATCGCTTGGTTATGTTCTACTCTTGTGATACGCCTGTTGAGCGGTGGAAATTCGTTGGAGCGAAATGCGGGAAAAAACTGACCGGAAATATTGATATGTGTGTCGGGCGAAAGTTCATCGGCAACCCAGCGAACAAATTTATCCGTTCCCGAAAGGTTTTCCGGTAAAACCAAATGTCGCATCAAAATCCCACGAAATGCAATACCTTCGTGAGTTTTTAACACGCCAACTTGACGATGCATTTCTTTTATCGCGGCAGCGGAATGTTCCGCAAAATCAGGTGCTCCTTGCGTAAAACGAGCGGCAATTTCCGAATCCATAAATTTGAAATCGGGTTGGTAAATATCAACAATACCATCGAGCAATTTAATCACCTCAAGCGATTCGTAACCGCTGGTATCGAAAACTATCGGCAAGTTCAACCCTTGTCCAATCGCAATTCTCACTGCCGACACAATTTGCGGAACGAGATGTGTTGGAGATATAAACGTAATATTGTGCGGATTTCTGCGTTGTATACTCAGCATCATATTGGCGAGCCCTTCGGGTGTGGTTTCATAACCGTCGCCACGATGTGCGATTTGCCAATTTTGACAAAAAATACACAACAAATTACAGTTCGACAAAAAGATTCCACCGGAACCACGTGTCCCACGAATAGGGCGTTCGGTGGCAAAATCAACGCCATAAGATGCCACTCTAAAACTACTTGCAACGGTGCAAGCACCGCCCTTGCCTTCTGCACGTTTTGCTCCGCACAATCTCGGACAAAGATAGCATGGCGAATACAACTCCCAAAGGGTTTTCTCCCTGCGTGCGAGTTCGCCGGTACGCTCCAATTCCAAATATGTCGGCTCGGGTGCGTTTCTGTGTTGATTTCTCGCTCCTCTTGGATTATTGTCTGATTGTCCTACAATTCCCGAACAACCGAAACTGCCAAGTACTGCCACTCCTGCCATAGCACAGCAACCTTTGAGGAATTTTCTGCGGGAGAGTTGTTCGTTCATGAGCGTTTTTTCTTTACGACTAAAAAGTTAGTTCTATAACTAAAAACTTAGTTGTATAACTAATTTTTTAGTTGTAACGTCTGTTTTTGCACTATTGACGTAGGTTTTGCAATCCTGCCTCACGTGCCCAACGCATGGCTTGTGCGAATTCTTGCTGTGTTATTCGTCGGTCGAGCGGTGGAAATTCGTTGGATCTAAATGCAGGAAAAAATTGACCCATGATATTGACGTAGGTGTCCGGACCGAGTTCGTCGGCAACCCAACGAACAAACTTATCTGTCCCCGACAAATTTTCCGGCATCACTAAATGTATCAACATTGTGCCACGTTTTCCGATGCCATCAACCATAACCAAATCGCCCGTTTGACGGTGCATTTCTTTGATAGCGACTTTGGTATGCTCGGTATAATTTGGGGCGTATTCGATAAACGGCTTTGCGATTTCCGAATCCATAAATTTGAAATCCGGCATATAAATATCAATCACGCCATCGAGCAATTTTATCACTTCAAGCGATTCATAACCGCTTGAATTTACGACCAACGGAATGTTAAGTCCTCGATTTATCGCCATTCGCAACGCAGTGACAATATGCGGATAATGATGCGTTGGTGTAACGATATTGACATTGTGAGCCCTTCGGCGTTGCTGGTCGAGCATGATATTGGCGAGTTCTCGGTGGGTCGTTATTCTGCCGTCACCACGATGTGCGATGTGCCAATTTTGACAAAAAACGCATAACAAATTGCAATTCGACATAAAAATCGACCCTGAACCACGAGTGCCGGAAATCGGCGGATCAATATTGAAAGCAATACCAGATGATGCCACTCTGAAATTACTCGCAGCGGTGCACGCTCCGCCTTCTCCTTCCGCACGTTTCGCACCGCAATCGCGTGGACAAAGATAGCATGGCGAGTACAAGTCCCAAAGTGCTTTTTCACGTTTTGCGAGTTCGCCGCTGCGTTCCAATTCCAAATATCTCGGTTCTAATGAATTTCCACGTTGGTCAACCCCTACGGAAATTGCAGAAGTTTGTCGTCTCGCAAATCCCGAATAACCCAAACTTCCGAGTATGGCAACTCCTGCCATAGCACAGCAGTTTTTTAGGAAATTTCGGCGGGGTAAATTTTTGGTCATGATTGTGTTTTATGCGAGTTTTTTCTGCTCTTTTTGTTGTCCGAGTTGCTTTGCATTCTGGGAACTAATCACTTTTCCGCCTTGCTGTTCAATATCTAAGCGAGCATTTTGGGCAATGACAGCACCTTTATGAGCGATAACAGCACTTTCTTGCAGATTTTTAGGGTTGTTTTTTGCTGATAATTCCGTTGCTGTCGCTTCGGACAGCATGTTGATAATTAGTTCTAAATTTGTCATATTATCTCGCAAATTTTCCTTTTTGAGATTTTTATGCTTTTTATATTGTTTGATGGTCATTCCACTCCAAGTTTTGGTCATCAGGTCGGTCAATAAAGCGTATTCTTTGCCTTGTTTCACGCCTGCTTTATCCCATTCGTCGGTTAATGCTTTGCGGACTTCGATAGACTTTATGCGTTGATTGATCCAACTTTCCGAATAGCCCAATTGGCGGTAGTTTTGGATTGCACGTTCGATAGAAAGTTCTGGGTCTATGGTTTCGTCAATTCTCTCTTTGCCTAATTCGGCAAGCCATACTTTGAAGGGTTCTGCTTTTGGCGAAGGAATAGACTGAATTAGTCGGAAAAGTTGCTCTATATCTGCAACATCGGTTTTGTAAAACTTGCCGTCAGATGACGGCATTTTCAGTTGTACGATATTTTCGTACAACTGACTTCCCTCTTTTCCTAACTTGATTTTCAAGTCACTCCAATAACGACGAGGATTTGCACTTTCGGTTAATACCTCTACTACATCAATGATAGAAATATACCATTTTTCTTGTTCGTCGTCCCAGTGCGAACGAATTTTTTTGTCGTCAAACAATTTAATGTCTGCTTTTTGTGCTAAAATAGGTGTCATAATGATTTTTTTAACTTCGTTGAGCTCGCACTGCGTGCTTCGGTTCTGCAAAGTTACGCCAAAAAATCCGAAAAAAAAACTTAAAAAGTGTTAAAATTTTCTACCGAACGGAGAGAAATATCCATGTTATTTTTTCATCAACCCCACAAACGGATTAACATAATTCTCATTTTTCTGCGAAACCCCGGCAAGCCCTTTGCCACCGGTTTTTGGGCGTTTGACGTTGCCAAAAAACCCTTTTTCAAGAGCAGAAAACAAGCCTTCGCTTTCGATTTTTTGTAATAATTCAAGAGCATCGTCCAAAACTTTTTGAGCACGCTGTTGGATAATTCCGTTGGGTTTAAATTCGACCTCATCACCGATGTTTTGCATATTGTTGAAAATATATTTTGCATTTTCGATGGCTAAAAAACGGTCGCTCATAAACGGTGTATGCACTGCCTCTGTGAGCATTCCCAAAAGTTGAATGCCTTGTCCTGTCCAGATGGAAACTTGATTGAAAAGTGCATTTTGGATTTGTCCTTTGAACACATTTCCGGTCATAAATTTGGTGGGAGGCATATATTTCAGAGGGGCTTTCGGAAAAATTTCGCGCGTCATTTGTGCTTGTGCGAGTTCGTAAAGGAAACCGTTTTTGAGTTCGGGATCCATTTCGAAAGCATGTCCTAAACCCATTTGTTCTTCGGGGATTCCTGCCAAAAGAGCCAATTGTTCGTTGATTAAATCCGATGCTAAAACGGTGTGTGCCTCTTCAAAAGCGTCGGCGGTCGTCAAATAATTATCTTCGCCGGTATTGATAATCACACCTGCGAAACCGTTGATAATTCTGGAAAAATACTGGTCGACCAATGTGCGCTGCATGTTGATGTCGCGAAATAAAATTCCGTAAAGGGCATCGTTCAACATCACGTCAAGTCCCTCGAGAGCACCCATTGCAGCGATTTCGGGCATACACAATCCCGAACAATAATTGCACAATCGAATGTAGCGTCCAACTTCCAAACCCACGTCGTCTAAAGCTTTCCGCATGATTCGGAAATTTTCTTGCGTGGCGTAAGTTCCACCAAAACCTTCTGTTGTCGCACCGTACGGCACATAATCCAACAAACTTTGTCCTGTGGTGCGAATCACAGCAATGATGTCGGCACCTTGTCGTGCAGCGGCTTGTGCTTGCACCACATCTTCGTAAATGTTGCCCGTTGCAACAATCACGTAGAGATAAGGTTTTGTGCCTTCGCCGATTTTTGCGATGGTGTCTTCTCTGCGTTTGCGGTTGTTTTTGATACGCTCGATTGCCGTGTTTACAAAGGGTTGCAACACGTTTTGAATATCGGCTTGCGACTGCTTTTCAAAAGTAGAAATATCTAAACTTCCATCGGCAATTTTTTCCGCAATCGCTTGTGGCGAAAGTTTGGTTGCAAGCATTGCGTTGCCCAAAAGCGACAATACACCATTCGACAAAAGTCCGGCATCTTGCACGGCTTCCACCACCACATTCGGCAATGGCACAAAATTCTCATCAACACCGTCAATACCTATCAATCGGCACAACGTTCGTTCCACCGCAACGGTCGTGTAATCATCAACAAATTTTTGCACATCTGTTGCGATGAGTTGTGCCGTTTGCTTTGCTTTTGCTACTTTGTTAAAGTCTAATCCGAGTTTGCTGTTCATTGTTTTGTGTGTTTCAGTTGTATCCAATATTTTATTCCGGGTGTGAAATAGTCTCTTATTCGGTGGGTTTCCTCAAAACCCATTTTTTTGTACAGTTCAAACGCTCCCGGATTGTTGTTTGCCACGCCAATCTGAAAATTTTTATAACCGGACGAGGCAAAAATATGTTTAAAAATGGACGAGGCAACCCCTTTTCCTCTATACGCTGAACCAGTTACAACAAATTCTAAAATAGCGGTATTATCGTCAATATCATTCGTTTCGCTGATTAAACCTTTGTATGCAAAATACACCGCAAGACCTTTGATGAATCCAAAATTCTTAATAAATCTTCTTCGGTCGATGTTCAAGCATTTTTCACCTCTGCCCAAACAAGCAACCATTCCGGCGATTTCGTTATCAATGACTGCCACATAAAAATATTCAACAGGAAACATTGGCGAATACACCTCTCTGATTTTTGCCTTATCGTTCGATATGTTTTTCAAAAAATCATCGTAAAACCCCTCAACATATAGCTCTGTGATTTTTTTGCGAATGTCTTTGCCAAACTCCGATGCACGTTTGATTTCCATAAATTCTATTTTTTTGCTAATGGTTGGTTGCATTTTGTAATTTATCCAACGGAATCCATCCTATTTCGTTCGTTTTTTCACTTTTCGACAACAGCCAACCATTTAATTCTTTAATCCCATCCACAATCGTACCTTCGTCCACATCTAATTCTTTTGCAGAATAATCCTCAGTAATTGTTCCAAAATCATTTTCGACTTCGATTATTTGTTTAGGTACCCAACCTTCGTTTGATTTGTCAAGTTTTGTACAAAAAATCCAATTCGTCCAGTTTTCATCATATTGTGTTTCTCCGATGGTTTCTTCCGAAGTTTGACCAATGATTACTTTTTCTCCTTGTTTCAGAATT
>Ga0123355_10009161_pt1 | contig 15017 bp, 11 predicted proteins | sample TergutEmb28metaG_3_FD_89872 | JGI IMG/M metagenome (GOLD analysis project Ga0123355, IMG submission 89872) | Embiratermes neotenicus P1 segment gut microbial communities from Petit-Saut dam, French Guiana - Emb289 P1 | ecosystem: Host-associated > Arthropoda: Insects > Digestive system > Gut ...
GGTGGGGGGGGGGGGTATGAATATTAAAAACACAGAAGAAAAAATTGGGGGGGTCGCCACACCAAACAACCCCCAGCATGAAAAAGTAGGTGTGGGGACACCTCCCCCCCCCCCCCCCCCCCCCCCCCCCCACATGCCTTCATATCGTGTTGATTAACCTTTAGGCACCATGCATAATATATATAGGACAGGCGTACCGATACTCTCCAGAATACACTTTTTATATATTTAGTCAACAGATACATTATTTAATTTTTTTTAGACTTTCACCATCTTCGTTTATTCCTCCACAAAATGTGTATTTCCTAATGTTACCCTTCTTGGTTCATAAAATATTCACATTGTACATAAATGGTGTGCTAAACTGTAAAGGTCCAGCTCCAGGGCCAAAGGGTTAATTAAGTATGGGATTAGCTTCGCGTTCTTTTAACGGACCTCCAGCTCTGACCGTACTGTGGGAATATGGCGTTTATCTCTTGTTTCTTCCGCCTTTAATTCAGTGTGGGATGCGTACAGTTACACTGCTAGTGTTGACAGCTATTTGGCTTAGCATGAAACTTAGCAGATGCACGTTGGGACATTCGTAACACGTGACAAGTTTAATGAAGCGATGAAATCTGTGACACCAAAGAATGCTCGACGCAGACAGTATAAGAAAGACACGCTCTATGTTCTAGATCTCTACACACTGACCTACGATTCGCACGAGACTGTTGGTTCTTGTGGGGAATACGTAAGTAGCATTTTTAGGGATATTATTTTATTCTCCAACTCACGTTATTCTTCGTTCGAGATTGTTTCGCGTGTGGACAAGCATCGCAGCTTTCGCCGCTGTTGTAGTCAGCCCTGAGCCGGGTTCATGGCTTTTAGTTTTACGTACTGCAGTTAATATTAGGCCTTTACGCATCAGATTATAAAGGTGTGGCGAACGTAGTACATGGCATGTCGAAACTCTGCTAGTTAACCGAGCCGACGGGAAGTAACCTGCGACGGTTGTAAAAATAATAACCCTATACGTATACCCTTCATGAGTCTTGTATAGATTCCCTTTCGAAGTATCATCTTACGACGACATTTTCTCGTGAATTAAGCTTTATCTTAATTGTCAAGACTTAACACGCTTACGCTAGTATGACATTCGCGGGTCACAGGAGTTCCTTGTTTGATTCGACTTACAGCGTATTTCCCTCATCACAATTGTCCGGTGCATATCGCTGTGTTTGTTAATACAAATAAGTAGGTATATGCAACAATTAACAGTAAATTAGAAGGATGCGCCGAAAAAAAAAATGTGGAAAACCAAACCCAAAGTATACAATTTACGCTAGAATAATTAAAAAATACATTGTTCGTACTAAACAGGGAGCGGGATTGTTAGAGAAGAGTCTAAAACGTAGTTTACAACTAAACCCGCGGAACTGGATTATGAACTTATCCTCAGAAACCTAAACGGCGGTACTCATGTCTCCGCGACGCCAGCAGATGTTGATTAGATGCCAAGCAGCTCGCACTGTAAATAATATAATAAGAAAGAAACAGATGTATCAATCAGAAATCAACATACAAGAAGACGGACTTGTTGCATGAAATTAAACGCAAATTATATGACAATGAAGCCATTGTCAGTAAGGCTGAAAAAGGGAATTCTATCGTAATTCGTACTGAAAAAAAGGTTATGAAGAAAAAGTAGAATTTGTTTCTAATAATAAATTCCACCTGCTAATTAAAGATCCAAGAACACATTGCCGATGAACTAAATAAACTATAATTGAAGGTAAACTAATGCTCAGGAAAGATAATTAAGTGGATGTGTGAGCCATAGTTCACCTTGTATAAAGTGGCTAATTAAAATAAATAAAAGTATTCTTATTAGACCCATCGTAAATTAGTTGGCAAAGCGTCTTGTACGAACATTACCTATTTCATATACTGCCGACGCTTCGTAACCCTAGCACGCAGAGTTCGCAGCAGTTGGCAATAGTGTAGTAGGCTATGGAAGTAGTAACGTAGGGCATGCTGTATGCACTACGGCAGCCAGGTGTTTTTAAGTCATTAGTGTCGCGTTTGATCATTTGTTGGATTAAAGTGAAAACAAGTTCTGTGACTCCCAGTTGTGGAAACATCATGTAAATAATCGGTTAATCTGGACTACATATATTTAAACCACTGATTATAAAAGAACAGTACTTTTCAGGTTAGCTTTGTATAAATTGCCCAAGGGTAGCAGGTGGATCATATTAAATTTGATTTTATTTCTTGGTGAGGAAACCAGGCCAAATTATAATGTTTGAAGGCATTTTATCTAACATTAAGGCTCATTCGGCCAAAGTGTCTGAAACATTAAGCTTCGAAAATCTGAGACAAGGAACTGCACGTTTGTCGGATAATTTTGACAGTCTGAAAACACAAACAACAAGACTGTCTGATAGTATTGTGACAACGCTGAAAAAATCAGCCCCACATTACTTATTGGTACACAAAAGTGATGAACCACAGACCAGCTGTTTACATGCCGTTAAAAATGCCCAAGGAGAACGTGAATTGAAGTGGCCTGTACTTGTGGATAACAAAATGCAGTGGATTTCACTCTCCACAGATACAGAAAATACTCCCAATACTGACGATGATGATGAAGATATAGTAGAAAAATTTATTCGTGTTATAAGTGTAGATGAAGAGAAGTCGTTCACCCAGGTAAGACATAAAATCCCTTTCGCTGATGTAATGCTAAATTAAACCCATGTAACACTGTGACAGGTTTTTCTCCTAGTACTTAGGTTTTCCCATGTCAGTGTAATTTTACCAGTGCTCCGGATATATCTTTTCATCTGTTAACAGTGCGCTACAGTTGGTGGCTTCCTTTAATAACAAATTTAAAGACAGAGTGGGTAAAAATAAGGAAACATGAAGCTATGCATATTGGTGGTTTATGCAAGTTTCAGTGAGATTAGTGGAAAATCCATCCACAGTCATTTTCAATTTCTTGCCAGCACCCTTGTCAGTGCTTGTCTTCCATCTTCAGTACCTAGCAGAACCATCACGTTCTGAGTTGTCTTATAGATTTCATCCCTTAAATTTCACTTCCAAACCCCTTAGTAGTGTCCTTGCTCTGAGCATTAGTTTTTATCGCCTAAGCATTGTAATAGTTGCTTTGTTAAGTATGAAACTAATATCCATCTCATGTCAGAAATTCAATTATTTTAGCCCCTTTAATTTTTACGGTAGCAACTAGCATGAGAGTAGCAATGCATATGATGGTTTTAGGAAGTACTGCTGTTTGAAGAACCTTTTACCCAAAACAAATCCCTGAAATATACCCATGTCCCATTCTCTGATTGTTGTGGGAAGTAAGTTACAAAAAATGTAATTATGTTTCATTGATGCACTTTGAAAGAAGTAACTTACTGAATGAGCCAGAAGAAGTTACATATTTGGGTACTTAAAAAATGATGCAATATTGTAAGCCAAGCAGTTTGTGCATTGGTTGTCTTTTGCACCACTTACAATAGACAGTTCATGTAGGTGTGACTTACAGGCCTCATATCTACTGCAACCATTAATGGATGATCTGTATTTCATGAAGCCATAGAAAGAAGTCCCATGGATGGTGGGGATGAGTGACCTTAAGGCATCCATATTTGTGCTGATATCAGCCAGTTGAAAGTACTTGTCAAGTTATCCCATGGTTATCACTGCCAACACTCCTGAGAACAAAATGGCTAGATAAGGGGCGGGGAATGTAGAAAAGTATGCTGGAAGAGGGAAGCTTATCAACTGAAGGGATATGTATGTGGGTTGGTCTGTAGGACTTCTTTTGTGGCATCAGAGCCAATCACAAGCAATTTTGATATCCCATTTTCCCACACTGTTGCCTACTTGAATTGCTCCTTCTTCAGAGTAAAAGAACCTAAGTAGCTTATATCCATTTCTCCCTGTTTTGTACACTGGGTGAGGAGTGAAATATGGTGAGTTAGGCAAATAAATGTATATGATCACCTTCATTTCTCTGTTGAGATGGATTCAGAGGGTTTGTTCTGTATGTTGATACCCAGTTACTAGACTACATGATGCCTCAGCCCAGAATGTGACATAGTATGGTTATTCACTGCCATAAAAATCTCGGGTTCCATATAAACCTAGTTTATGGAAGTGTGAAAGGTACCCCATATTAAAATTTGTTGTATTGTGGTTGAGATGTTGCTTGGTGATATTAGGCCCATTGCTGTTAATTTTGTGTGCTCAAATCCCTGTAGGGAATGAGGTATACATCTAAACAGTGTTGTCTTAAAACAGGGCCATTCATTTGTCGGCCTGAAATTTGTCTGCCTCAGTTATTCTGCCACTGCTTGTCATATGTGCTGCTTTATGTCTTTCTAAATCAACTTAATTCAGCCAGGAGACAAGTTTTGCATGGTTTTCCTCAATCTCTCAGGCAGATGCTGGAATGGTACCTGAAATTAGGTCACAGCTTCTGTCTCATCCTGTCCAATTCATGTTTCCCTGATCATTCTACATTCCAGTGTTTACAGTCTGAGGTATCAGCATAGTCCTTTTAAATAAAATACAAATATGTAACAACTGCTTTCCTCTGGAATGTGATGTTGGGAAATTTTACAACATGCTGGGTAATATGTGTTCATCCACTTAAGACCAGTTGTTCTGAACAGAAGAACATATGTAACACTCTATGTGCAGGGTCTGTATAAATATTTAATAATCATTTTCTTGGCCAGGAAAGTCCTTCTTTTATGGCATTCAAAGATTCATGACTACTAAGACTAGGTCTTTAGGTCATGATGCCATGTATGGTAGATAGTTAACAGGGTTTTGGAGGAACCTGGTTCCGTCATCTTTAAATTAGAATCGACATATCAAACAAAATATTGTTACACCCCAGCAGACTGCAGTTTTAATGTAGTGAAATTTACTGCTGTGAGAACATTTGACTTCACTTTGTCGATCACTCTGTTCACAAAGCCAATTACTGGATGTTATCCACTTCAATCCAGTTCACACCACATGCTGTTTCACTGTTGCCAGTTTGCATCAAGATAGCCAGGTCATTAGAGTGACTGGGCAACCAGAGAATAGTGGTTCATTTCTTAGAGGAGCCACATATTTTTCTTTTCTCCATTGTCCAGTCCAGGTCTGAGTCCACCCATCCTCCCATCGGACTGGTATCAAAGGCTGTTAGTAAAAATGATCAGGGCAACTGATCTCCTTAAAGTAGTGAGGTTGAGAATGGTTGGAGCTATCTCTTTACTTCCCTTTAATTTGCATTGCACTGTTCTTAAGTTAGCACAGGGTCTAGCTTTATACTACTCATTCTTATCTGAAGAGACCTTTTTCCTTGTGGGTTTCTTATCAAATTGTGACTTGCATTCACATTAGAGAACAAAAATTGTGGTCATCCTGAGGAAAGAATATTACAGTGTTGAGTATAATTGTGAATTGGTTTGAGTGATTTCATTTTGTTATATATTTTAGCGCCGCAATGACCGTGAGGAAATTCGACGGCGTCTTGCAATGGGCTCGGATACTGATGAATACTTTGGAGGTGAACGACATGGCCGGAAGCCTAGTCTGCAGGCCAGACTGCAAAGTGGTATGTATGTGCTTCACACAGGGGTCTTTCTCAGGGGTAAAGTGCGGCCAGGGCACGCTGCTGACCACTCACCCCCTTCTAGTGCGGTGGTCTTGGAAGTGTAGAGCTATAACTCTACCCACCCACTGGGCCACACCGGGCCTGTAACAGGATCACTTTATCTTTACCTTTTAATATCTCAGACAGAGTTCTCTTATTTAAAGCATGAGGGCGCACCCAAAAGTTTTTGGCCTGAGTCATTAAAAAAGATATAAACTTGTCTTCGTTTTTGGTTATTTTCATCCCTTTCAAAGTAGTCGTTTTCTGAGTTTATGGAATATGCCCTTCATTTCTGCCACTGCTGGAAGCATGGATGGAACTAACGTTTGGGGATTTTCTGTAGAAAGGTCTGTGATTGTTCATGAATTTTAGGGAAATACTGAAAATGATGCCTTTGTAGCTCTGGTCTCATTCTTAGAAACATGAAGAAATTCCAAGGAACCAAATCAGTCAGGCAGTTAAGGAGGATGAGGCCACATTCGTATTTACAGCAGCCAAAATTGATGCTGCTTCTGTGTGTCACTGAGTAGCTGGAACACAAACTTCACGGTGCATCTTCGGAAGTCCTCCTTAGAATTTTCAATACAAGAGAACTAACTTGCCAGCAATCTCCAGAGTGGTAATTCATCAGTCTTCATTTATGATTTCATAAACTTTTCCAACATTTTTGCCCTTATGAACCGTCTTTGGCCAGAGTATCAGTTAAGAAAACTGCTCAAAAATCTGTTCTCCATGGGGTGTTCCTCTCAAACCTGCTTGGAGCATTTTGTGTGTTTCTATTGCAGTTTTTCAGAGTTCAAAGTATAACTGAACATACATGCATTGTTTCTTCATTTGAAACTTGCAAATTCCTGGGAAGTAAGCATTCTACTACTCCATGGCATATTATTGCAGTCTTCTGAGTCAGTGTAATGAGTTTTGCAGCCGTAATCCTGTGTGTTTCTTCTCATTGGGTGTTTGGTGTTGTGCATGTTAAATGCAAGCTGTGATATTTTAATTGTTGATTTACAGGAACAAGATATTTGCATGAATTTTTCTTCAGACTCAGGAAAACTGTATCAGAAGTGCATGAAATGCTTAGAAGAGCGTCTGGTGCCAGTGCCATGGGGTGAACACAGACTTCTGAATGGTTTTGTTAATTCAGATATGTGGAAACATCAGTTGAAGATTGTTTGCATTCAGGTGGTTCCCCCACAGGTCACACAAACAAAACATTGAGAGTTCAGAGAATGATCAAGGAAAATTGACAAAGTACCATTTTGGCTGGCAGGTCAGACCTCTTGTATGGAACATGCCATCAAATTGTACGGGAGGACTTGAACAGTTCATGTAACTGCAAGATTTGTGTTGTCCCCATCCATGAGCAGAAGCAGCAGGATGTGTTTGTGTGATGGGAATGTAAGGGGACGTAGCCTGGGTTTTCTGTTGTGGCCCAGGAACCAAACAGCAGTCCTCTTAGTGAAAAAGCTGGTCCCCTCGGCACGCGCGCATGCACACGCATACATTTCTTAGATCCCAAAACCTGTCAGCGGACAGCTGGATATGAAACAAGTCATAATAGTAATAGACAAGAACAACTCAAATTTACAACACACACAAAATCAATTAGTATACCACAATGTAAGAACACATTTATGCAAAGTCACACTAAATCATAATGCATTTCAAGGGTATTATTATTATTATTAATAAGGAATGATTTACAGTCATAAATAGTAGCTTGTTTGTTAGCCTGAAATTCATCAAGTAAATAAGAAGAATGAGCAGTAATGCACCTTTGCAATGTACTCTTAAACTGTAGTTTATCATTTGTAAAACCTGAGCTGGTTGAAGGTAAATTACTGAAAATATTTGTACTGGCATGGAAAACATTGCTTTGTAAACGTGACGGGCAGTTGGTCTGCGAAGGCGAAACTTGTTTATGTATCCAGAGCATGTACTGTCAAGTTAGCCTGAAAAATTCCCAGTTTATCCACAACAAATATCAATGAAAATATGTATCGATGTGGGACAGGTAAGATATCTAACCCCTTGAATAGCCTTCTTCATGGACTTGCAGATCTCACACCAGCCATAATTCAAATTTCCTTTTTCATAATATAAATACCCTGTCTGTAGATTTTCCCCCAAAATTATTTCGTATTTTATTACTGAGTGAAAGTATGCAAAGTGCATCATCTGAAGGGTGTCTGTGTTAGTAACATGAAACTTCATCATAACTGCATAATATGCAGCACTCAATTTAGAAAGCATTTGGTGTGTATGATTTTGCTAGTGAAGGTGATTATCAGTTTATGTACCAAGAAATTTTATTAGTTACATCATTTATATATATTTTTTTTCAAACCAATATTTGGTGGATAATGAAGTAAACTAGTGGTTTTACATTTTACTGTATTTGGTTTTTTCACACTTAAAACCAGTTGATTAGCATCAAACCGTGGATATGTAAGAGATGGAACGTAAGTTGACATTTGTTTCAAATCATTGTAATTAGCTTTAGAAATAATGACACTGGTATTTTCAGTGAAAAGTGTGGAGTCAGAATTGGATTAAATCTTCAATGTAAAATCAAATTAAAAAGCAGTGGCCATGAAACTGATCTTTGTGGTGCCCCATGTTTTGTACTTTTCCAAACTAGTGAGGTACCTCTGATAGTATTTATGTATATTTCCACCCTTTGCTGTATGTTAGATGGATAGGAACTAAACCATTTGGCCCGTACCACTTGGGTATGAAAGTACTACTTTTCTCAAACGAGACAGTATCTAATATAATGTATTTTAATTCTTGGGTCTGCAAATTGTGTTAAAGATATATAAACTCCTTTCTGTCGTATAAGACACATCTGTACTTATTAAAATCCAATTGTCTTTAGTGATCTTCAATTTTTTTATATTTAGCAGGGGAACTAGCTTCAAAAATATGTAGAAAAATAGTCAGTGTTTTGAACATACCATTCATATCATCTTGTACATACAGGTTCCCAAGTTTTCTTTTTAAATAATTGTTGAAAATTGTAATTTTATCATTATTTTCTCTATTGTTTTCTGTGCCCAACGAGTAATGTTTGTTTCTGTATACACATTTCTTTAATGTAAAATATTTAGCATCATCATGACATGATAGACCATTAACTAGAGGAAATATGGTAATATAATATAATTTAATCTTGATTTATTACAAAATGTTACCAATTGCTGTACCTAGATTATTCTATACCTGTAGTGTTATAGAAGCAGTATGTTCTTTTACTGTAGTGTTTACAGAAGCAGTGTGTTTTATTTGCTGTTTTGTTTATGGACAGAGTGTATTTTGAAGCTTTGTGTGCTATTAGTGTAATGTTTCAAGAAGCAATGTATTCTAATAATGTAATGTTCATGGAGGTTGTGTGTTCTCTGCCCGTAAGTTTTACAGAAGTAGTGTCTTTTATCCCCTCTAGGGATGAATCTTCAAATCTGCTTCATGAATGAGACTGTGTCAGACACTGAGTCACCTAGTTCAGACTCAGAAATTGCTTCATCACCAATGAAGACAGATCTAGAAAAGATGACAGCAGTTTCACACAGCAGTAATCTACCAGTTAAGGTATGAGTCTCATGCAAGGATAAAATATTGATCGTGGCATCTGCTTGGAGGTAGTAACACAACCTGCAAGGTATCAGTCAGGATGGTCTGTTTCCTGGCCAAGATTTGAACTGAGCACCTCCCAAGAGCAAGTAATAATCTTACCTCATGAGCTGACTTGCTCATTGTGTTACAAGTACATGTATTTGGGGGTATGTCATGTTAAGGATAAGAATACAAACACATGTTATCAGAGTACAATGTAGTGCCACTGCTTAGGCAGTTGGTTACCAACATCTCACTGTGGAGACCTGGGTTGAGTTTCAGCGAAATATATGTGAAATTTTTGACCAAACAAGTGGCATTGTTACAGGATTTTCTCAGAGTACTTCAGGTTTTCCCTGTCAGCTATTATTCCAGCAGTGCTTCTCATTCATCCTTCCATCAGTTGGGGCTGGTACAGTAGGCCCATTAGTGGCCACAGTACCAGTGTTCAGAAGGAACATGATGGAATACTGATGTATACTCTGTGGAATCTGATGATGGATCCATTAAGACACAAAATATATAGTATTTGAGTTAACTTGTAGATGGTTTGATACAAGTTTTATGTATTAGATTGTAAAGAGTTATAACAACTGAAAGTATCAGAAAATAAGTAGCTGGCATTGTACGTAGAGTGCTTGGTAAAGTAATGTCTGGTAATGTCCAGCAATGTCCTGCAGTGTCCGTCCTGTACTAAGAAACATACATTTATAAATGAAATGAGTGTGTTCCTTGTGGTACTACATTCACATCATAGCATCACACAATAATACTTATACTCATACCCATAACCCTTGACAGGGATAGGACACTCACATGCTAGAATGTGCTGTCCAACTGTGATATAAGATACTGAGCAAATGTTATAGATGAAGCATTGCTTGTTGAATGCAAGACTCTGTTTCCTGCCTGATATACTGTTGCTGTTTCCTCTTGCTGTAAATAACATGAAATATGAAATCTATGTACCACTATATAGGTGTGTAAAACAGTTGTATGTTGACATCATTGGACTCACTGTCAGCCCACCTCAACAGTAGGAAGAAAGGTAGATTAGAACAAGATAGCTGAAGGAACTATACATCTTAATGTGTCCACAAAGACAAAAATGTGGACATATGAGACAAAATTCAGTTGATTGTTTAGTCAGTGGAAACAGAGACTACCAGAGTGAAGATTAGTGTGACTGGTTGAATTTGAGTGCAAGCATCAGCCATAAAAATTCCTAAATGCATGTACCTTATTATGACCATTTTCATTATGGAACATTTAGAATTAGAGTGGAAGGGGCGGACATCCAGTTGCTCTTATACTGTGACCAGTACCTAGTGATCTGCAGTGCATTTCCATCACCTGTCCCATCAGTAGCTTAGCACTTGGAAAATTTGCCTTAGTTTGCCAACCAGGACATTCTGTTGGTCACATCTCCAAAATGTTGCATGACTTACAGTAGCACAGTACCTGCAAGGCTGTATAAGCAAAGGTTTTGACATCTGTTACAAGTGAGGTTGTTAGCTAGCCTGAATTTGTATGGGTGTCCTTTTAAGTGACAAGAAGTCCCACACACTTGATGTTCTTGTGGGTTATAAGCCATGCCAGATATTTGCAGTCATGTTTGGTGAAACTTGCTTCTTCCATCTTTGATGGTGTTTTGAACGTATAATTACTGGGGGCCTGTGAATATTTACACATACATTAAGTTTATTGTAGATTAACAATTTTTATTTTTCGTCACCACAACAATAACAGTGTAGGCTAATGTTATTACAACATGTTTGGACCCATGGGGGTCATCTTCAGGCTGAACCTAGGAACCTATTTTACATCTCTGTTCTTACAGTGTTGTTTTTACCACTTTGCAATCGGGATCCCGCATGCATTACAGTTAGAGTATGAAAATCTTTTTGTACTGTCTGTACGTAATACTAAAGGAACTTCGTGGCTGTGGATGGGGTACATGTGGCAGGTCCTTTCTGTTGAATTGCCTCCGGTAGGTTGTGGGCGGGGTTTAAGTAGTGTGTGTGTTCTCCTCTCTGTTGCTGTTCTCGTGTTTCTGCTGGTCTACAGGTTGGGTTTTCGGGTATATTCTCATGTTTGAGTCAATTCTGTAAATTATTGAAGTTCATTAGCAACATTGTTAAGCTGTGCGTGTTCTGGCGTGTAGGTTATTGGTTTTGAAAGATTACTCACAGTTTCTTGAGGTTTTATTGGGGTCCTACGGGCTGGCGTTGAGTCGGGTCCACTTCCTGTTCCTTTTGTTGTGTTTTCCTCCTTGCCTGGATGGATGCTTACACACGACTGAGCCCTGTATGGGGGTGTTCTACGGGTGTGGGGCTGTGAATCTTGCTTTAGGGGTCGTGCTGTAATACGGTTTCGAATATTTTGTTTTCCTTGGTCGTCAGTCTGTCGTTTATTTGGTTCTCAGCCTTTGTCTCTCTGTAAATCTGGAAGTTTTCTAATGTGTTCAACATTCTCCCTTTTCTGGTGATGTGGGTAATCTTCATTATGTCTTCTATGTTACCTATGGCGTGTCCTTCGTCTAGCAGGTGTTGAGCAAACTTTGATTTCCTGTTGTTGTTTTTAAAGTCCCTCATGTGTTCTTTAAACCTGGTTTTGAATGGTCTCCGGTCTGTCCCATGTACGTCATCTTGCAGTCTGGGCAGGTTAGCTGGTATTCTCCGCTTTTATCGTATATATGATGGGGGGGGTTTTTGTTCACTGGTTAGATGTTTGCCGATCGTGTTGTTTGTGGTGAAAGCGACGTTCACGTTTGTGTGTTTGAAAACTTTAGTGATGAGTGTGGTTTCTTTGCCGACATATGTGAACTTTGCCCACTTTTGTTTCTGGGGTTGTGTGCTGCAGTCTTGTTTTTTCTTCTTTTGTTCTATTGTTAAGAGGTGGGGGTCATATTTGTTGTTGGCCAGGATCTGTTCGATGATTTCTTTTTCTTTGTTTCGTGGGGTTAACTGGTATGTCTATAGTCTGTTGCGGTAGTATCTGATCGCTGCTGTTTTATGTTCATTGGAATGGCATGAGTCCCTGGGGATTATGATGTCAGTTGTGGTGGGTTTTCTGTAGATGCCAAAGGATAGGCCTTTGGGGTTCTTTGTAATGGTGATGTCTAGGAAGTGGATATGGTTTTCTTGTTCTTCTTCTAGAGTAAACCTCAGCTTGGGGGTTAGGCTATTGAATTCATTAAGTAAGCTGTGTATGTCGTTGTTTGGGTCATCTACATATGCCAGGAGAATGTCGTCCACGTATCTAAAGTACCCTTTGATGGAATGTTTTTCTAGGAGCTGGGGGATTGTGGTGTTCTCTAGGTGTTGTAGGTAAACGTCGGACAGTATTGAAGATGTGTGTGCTCCCATGGCTAGTCCTTCGTTCTGTATGTAGGTGGTGTCTTGAAATTGAAAATAGTTTAAGTTTATAAGGACTAGCCATGGGAGCACCCACATCGTCAATACTGTCCGAGGTTTACCTACAACGATGGACGCCTGAAACATGTACAGTAATTTAGCAGTAAATAAATATCTGCATACTGTTGCATCTTGTTGGATTTCTTCAACCTAGACATTTCAGAATTTGTTTTTGCATCATAGCCAGTTTTACTGGACTGTTAATAATGTAGCTGTATTGATGATGCTCATAAACTGTAATGCTTTCAGCCACTGCAGCTCAGTCCTTCTCAGCCATCTACTCGACCCTCCACTTCACTACTCACTTTGCCCCTACACAGGGAACCTGAACCAGTGACAGAAGCAGACTTCTTTGCTTGCCAGGCACGACTACAAGCAGAAGCTCGGATGGCATTAGCGCAGGCTAAGGAGATGGCTCATATGCAGATGGAAGTGGAACGTCAGCACCAGAAGAAGAGTCCCATCACAGAGATGGTTAGGTCTAGTCTTGAAAAGGTGATTCACTCATTGTTTACATGAAACAGGAAATGTAAACTGTATGAAGTCAGGGAGATGAATTGGAGGTCTGTAAAGAGGTGCACAGTTATCTGGTTAAATGTGAACATTATGACCTTCTCAAGCACATTATATCATATTTCTCACTGTATTTAGGTTACTGGTGAAATATTTCAATACGATGCTTGTGTTCCTTTGGTGTAAAGCTTCGTGATTTTAGAATGAACGGTGCTCTTACTGCCTCATTTTATAGAACTTCTTTATCTGATTTACAGTGAAATCTAAATTTAATGAACAACAGAACAACAAAACTGCAGTATGACACTTTTTTTTTATAGGCCCTGCTAATTAAATATGTGTGTGTGTGTATATATATATATATATATATATATATATATATGTGTGTGTGTGTGTGTGTGTGTGTGTGTATTTTAAATACCATTCAAACAAAAATTTCAGTTTAGCACAATAAAAAGCAGTCCTGCTAAGAAGAAATGTAATCAATATAAACAGCAGCACTGCAAGGGGTTCATGTTTTAGAAACAAATGTGAATTCATTATTCACAACATGATGATTTGGAAATTGAGTGCTTGAAATGCTTGGCTGTGCTCAAGTGAACAATATTACTGTGGATGGTGCTACAGTGCAAGAGCAGGTGAATGAAATACAGTAAATTCTCATCAATTTGAAGTGCTCAGGACCTAAAAATTTGCTCTGAATTATCTGATTTTTGCACAATTACCTGGTATGAGTTTAATATAAATCATGAAGTTGTGATATAATCTGTGATTCTTTTATATCTTAATGTAATGGAAACTCATTTTTATTTGCTTGTCACACACCTATGACACAGTGTAATACAATTTGCACAAAGGATTGAAGCCTACAAGAAGTGTCAAACTTAGATCTTTGTTCATTATTTCTCAAAAGAGGAGTTAATTGACCTTTGTTTCAGATAGTTTTAACGTACTTGAGACACAAAATCTTGCAGTTCATCCATAGCTTTCACAAATCTGTCATCTGGGTTGCCCAGATTTTTGTTGTCTTCAGCACCAGTATTGCCATTAGAGCATCTTCGCAAAAGGGTCGGGTGGGAAGTGGCTGCATTTCCTGTTGTCTTCCCTTCCTAGTCTTTCACATGCATGGAGCTGGGACTTGGTCTGTCCATACTTGTTGGCCGATCACCACTGGTGGTATGGACAGATTTTTCAGTGTAAATAAGTTCATAGATAGGACTGGGGCAATGAGTGTGGCTTTGCATTTCTACCCATTCACATATTTTGTCATCTTTGTCCACATTGGCTGAAATAAGTGGCAAAGCCATATTATGCAAAGCGGTTCTGGATTGCTGCAGGCATAGTGGATTTCTGTGCCACAGATGCACCTTGCATGGCATCCAAGATGTTCCTTTTCTTGTTTTTGCAGGAACATTTCTACCTCTCACAAGCAAAAGCATACTTTGATGTTCTCATTTCATACAGGATGTGATGCCTTGGTGCTGTTGGTTCCATGTGACTGATGGTGTTTGGTTGTAGATGCAAGAGGTGCACATGTTTTAGATCAGTGCCCTCATTGTTGAAGGCAGCACACTGATGGGTTAACAGAAGCACATTCCTGTTCTGGGAAGCTGTTTTCCTCTCAAAAGTGAGCAGTCACTCTCTAAACATTCGTCCAGTCACCCATACATTTTTGGGTGATTTTTAGTCAGTTGGATAATGCCCCAAACCGACTATAGTGGTCGTACCGCACCGCTAACCTCTAAACGTTGCATTTTATATATTTATTCAACACATATAGGTACTGAATATTTTAAACATGGTATATACTCTCCGTTTTTTCCTCTTCAAAA
>Ga0123355_10009163_pt1 | contig 15017 bp, 9 predicted proteins | sample TergutEmb28metaG_3_FD_89872 | JGI IMG/M metagenome (GOLD analysis project Ga0123355, IMG submission 89872) | Embiratermes neotenicus P1 segment gut microbial communities from Petit-Saut dam, French Guiana - Emb289 P1 | ecosystem: Host-associated > Arthropoda: Insects > Digestive system > Gut ...
ATGAAGATGGAACCGATAGTGAGTTCCGAAACGTCGGCAATTAGAACTCAGACGCCGGGGAATTACCCAAAAAGGAACAAATTACATTTAGAACACGGCGAAAGCTTAAAAACAAGAATTGGTAACGATAGTTTCAGTGGAATCAGTTTTATCGGCCGCATTATTCGTGCAACTCCTACGGCCACAATAGCTGGCCATTCTTTGGTGCAGTGTCACTGCAACATAGCTCGTAGACGCTCTAGCCATGGAAACCACATTCATTAACCGGAAGTGATTATGAAGCAGGTATTGGATTATCTGGGGTTACTAGCTTCTATTAGCATGGTCTTCATTGTTATGACGGGAAACAACATTAGCTTGAAGCAAACCACATTCTCTGACGTTATGAATTCCTGACGGTAAGATGTCTTAAGCACGCACGCACGCACACACACACGCGCGCGCGCGCGCGTATGGAAAGGGTACCGCCTCAAAGAATTCGTTTAAAGTAGTTGCAGCATTGAGCACAAGACTGCTGTTAACACCCAACCGTATTCTTTAAATTGGAAGTCTACTGTAAATTTTACATGAACTGTCTTTGTTTTGCAGAGACTAGTGGAAGACCATAACGGACTCATGCCGTATGGAAGTGTGGTATGCCAGTATTACCTCCACACCAACGTACATTTTCGACTGAATGCTTTAAAGTAGTTTCTCCATATCGACTGCTTATTACGTGGTGAATCCGACCGGACTTCCGCTACATAGAACAGCGTCCCATAGCGGACACACACCTACATGTGTAGCTCATCCCAACCCTAAATGCGAGCTTAAAGGTAGCTTTTCGCCACACACCCGTATTACAGAATGCTCGAAATGTGCAATTGAAGTTTATAAAACTTGAAAAAGAACATATAGAATAGTAGAATGTTATTCCCAAGAATTCTATTGTGTACGTCATGTTATTCTGTTTATTATAGTTTAAAGTTTTATACAATTAAATTTACACATTTCAGGCTTTTTCACTTTCTACACAGAACGTGTATTTTAGCTTGTGAAAGTTGAGATCTCAAACGTTAAACACGTGTGTAAAACATGCCGACAAAAAATTTACTCCCGTTCTGTATTCTTTGAATTAGGCCTGATGGTGGCTGCTTATTTTTAGCCAAAAGCATGTAGCTTTATTGTTCCTGGACATGACGTATTGACTGACTGCAATATTCGTGAGACAGATGCGAGGCAAACAAATGTTAAAAGATATATTCCCGGGAAATACGCCATTCGCCATGAGCGTTATTTGATGCCTTTCGTACTTCACTGTTCATGTGTAGCAGAAAAAGCCCACTGCCAAAGGAGGTAATCTCATTGAATTGGGCCTATTACAAAGGGTGATGCATTATTGTTGAATATTTCGCGTTAATCTACAGCACTGAAAGGTGTTTAAAATAAAATGTGTAATGCCCACAGGCATTTTTATTTTATGACGTATACTCTAAATTCTGCACAAAACCCACTTCTTGTTTGAATAAGAAATTAAAGTTTCAGTTGAGCTTTATATAGCTATTGGTTTACGTTTATCTGTTACGAAACAAATTGAAATTCGCGCTACAGTTGTCAGTGTAGAAATCATCAGTACCGAACTCAATCAACATGCTGTCAGCAAGTGGATGAAACATGGGGCAAATCGGGCAGACACACCCCCACTATTATACGCTTTCTCTTGCTTTTTGTAAAGAAGGCACGGTGATGTATCGAATTTCAACAAGTTAGGGGATAAATGCGTCTCATAACGATCTGATACATTGATTCTCTTATCTCCGCTTGTCTCGAAACCAAGACTTTACGAAAATTGTATTAAAATAAAATGCATTTTTATTCACCACAACTTTCAGTTGACAGATTTTAAAGTGCGATAAAGGAACCAAAGTTGCCTCCAACGTTGGTTCGGAAACACATGTATTTATTTATGTAAAATGTTCGGTTTTATTATAACATTTTAACCTAAACAGCAATGTGTCGAGAAATTTAGTCAGCCTAGTTGATATCAGATGTAGTGAAATTACGTTCACCGGTTCTCAAGTTGTTACACACGAACCGAGCGAAACTCTTTTGTACATTATTGAAAGTTCTGTCGGGTTTGAACTGAGAATTACTTTCCGACACCGAAAGGTAGAATTAATTTTGTATGTTGGTGTGCTGAGGTTTCAATCTGTCTGCCCAGAGTTCGGAAGCAGCCGAAACACGCCTAGGTTGCTGATGTGTGTTGCTCAACACATTCCTTCTGAAAAACGCTCGGAATTTAATTCGTAGTAACGTACTAATTTCGTCCCCAACCCGTTCTTCTTTAATGTAATTATATGTAATAATCTTTCTGTCGAACACACGACGTGTGCCGTCTGGAGGCGAATATAATGGTAAGGGTACGAATCCCGCTTGAGGCATTGTCTTATGTAAGAAGAAGTTTTATCAAAGTAATTTTATTACGTGTCCAAAATGACATTCCGGCACTGTGACAAGCGTACTGGAAGAGGCCAGCGGTACCAATCCGTGAGTGAACAGGCGGAGGAGGAGAAAAACAGACTGGTACACTTATTTTCGTATTGCAACTTTGAATAAATTACCACCTCATGACGTATCTTTAAAAATCTTGAATTTTTTTTTAGAAAGAAAGGTTTGAAAGTGGTAATAGAATTTTGAGAAAATAACCGTTATTTGTATATACGCTTCGTACCCCATACGTACAATGCACGCAGATGGGGATTCCATGCCTGCCCGTCTTAAGCAATGTCATATATTGTCGCAATTGGTTAGTGGCCACGGTTTAAAATTTGTATCTTTATATCGGGCAATCCGGTTGAAGTTATCATGTTTCTTGTTACTGTTTGCGGGCATACGACAAGACACTGCGTTAACGGAGGCCACTGCGGCTTTCTTTCGTGTCCTGTCTATTATTTTATTTTCATGTATACCTCTTATCCTTATAATAAAACCAACTAGATGCACTAATTTCTCAAATTTATTTTGGAATGAAATTCTACATGTTTCGGACAGTTCCTCTATCCATCATCAGGAATTTTTTACTGTAACACAGCAATGGTATATGTCATACAGTTTTGAGGACAGCTTTCGAGCAGGATCAGGATGTAACTGGCAGTTCCATTCTCATCCTGACAGCTTTCGAACAGGATCAGGATGGAACTGGCAGTTCCGTTCTGTTCCTGCTCGCAAGCTGTCAGCGAACCTGTATGACATATACCGCTGCTGTATGTACAGTGAAAAACTCTTGATGATGGGCAGAGGAACTGTCCAAAACATGTAGAGTTTCATTCCAAAATACATTTGAGAAATTAATGCATCTAGTTGGTTTTATTATACGGATCTCTCACGATGCACGGTCACATGAACGTATACCTATTATATAGTCATTCGACGCTGCATAATTTGGGCTACGGAGAGGGTCGTTAGATGAATCGTAACGAAATAAATAAATACTTTGTCCACATTGGAGTCGCTATGCACCTTGTACATAGACTGTTGAAAAGTTTCTGTCAGAAGTTCACGATTAGTTATTATGTTGTAACGAAGTTCCGTGTGCTGTAAACTGAACCCTAACGTCCTGGACATTAGCACATTTTGAGACCATTGTGCACAAAAACATAACAAGTCTGTTGCAGCTGACAGAGACTTTAATTGATTTTGTCATCGACATGTTGCATACGCAAAGCGCTCAGTGGTGCAGTGGTGTGGCAGCAGTTTTGTTCCTTACGTACGCTCCGACAATTCACCGTCGTGCGCGTAGCGATGCGTGTAAGGTGAAAGAGGAGAAAAAAGAGAAAATAAACAACTGCACCACAATCCGGATATGAAGGAAAGCAACGAGAAGGAATACTGCAAGAAGTGTGACAATGCGGTGGATAAAAGAAATAGAAAAGCAGCATAAGACAGGCAATGTACTTATGACGTAACATTGCAGCCTGCTCGTATAACCATTGTTGCAGTGGAAAAGCTGTAAGCGTTACATATTCGGAGTGTGTCCTGCATGCAATTCGCGTGCGCCATATTGTCATGTTGCCTGCCCCGTTCTAAAATATTTTTTTTCCACATTGTCTCATAAACGGCACGATTTTCGAAAAACGTTATTGAGTTTAAAATGTGCGTTTTGATATTCTCTACAACTTTTCTCCAAAACGTTTCTCATTCTAAGAAGAACTGAGCGAGATACGATCATAAGTGTATGTATGTTGGTCTTATGTACAGTAACTGTTATTATTGTAAGATTTTAATGAAACTGGAATTTTCTCGACGGATTTTCTAAAATTACATATCAAATTTAATGAAATTCCATCAAGTGGGTGTCGAGTTGCATGCAGACTGACGGACAGGCGGACAGACATGGCTAAGCTAACAGTCGCTTTTGACAATTTTACGAACACGCCTAAAAATTGAGGAATGGAAGGAAGTGATGAGGTTAATAAAAGTAATGAGAAACGAAACAGCAAATTCTTATGATAAAACCAACTGACAACTTTCGAGCAGGATCAGGATCGAACTGGCATTTCCATCCTGATCCTGCTCACAAGCTGTCAGCAAACCTGTATGACATATACCAGTGCTGTGTGTACAGTGAAAAACTCCTGATGATGGACAGAGGAACTGTCCGAAACATGTAGAATTTTATTCCAAAAATAAATTTGAGAAATTAGTGCATCTAGTTGGTTTTGTTATAAGAATTTATCACGATGCACGGTCATCTAAACGTCAGGAGCAACAAATATTTTAAGAGAAATATGTAATACTTTGAAGAGAAGGCCATAATCGTCATTATGGAAAGAAAAAGAGAGTGGTAAGAGATAGAGGAGGAGTAATACGATAAGAGTAGAAGTTAAATTGTGAGGAACGAATGAAGAAAAAACGCAAGAAGAGAGTAAGAAGTAATAGAAAATAAGAAGCATTATTAAGAAGAAGCGGAAGCGGTAATAGTGAGAGGACTGGGAAAGTGAAGAAGAAGAAGAAGAAGAAGAAGAAGATGATGATGATGATGATGATGATGATGGTGATGGTGAATAAACAAACAACTAGAATTATGACAAACAGGAGTACTCTGCCTGTGTGCAACTGCAGTCACGTGATGTAGTGGCATGCATCGTACGGCCAGGTAACCTGCTGGGAGCAGAGCATGGCGCTGAGTCATGATGGCGGGACGCGCAAAGTGTGACGGAACTCACTGACGCACGGTTCCTCCGTCTCGGCCCTCTTCACATCCGCACATGGCTGCCAATCTTCCCATATCAAAACGGTCCCATGCATATCAGTGCACATGAACCAAGCGGTTTAATTTCTTTACATACAAGAGAATGTTTCTTGATTTCAAACGTTCGCCGTGTTCTGAATGTCGTATGCTTTCTTCCGGGTAATTCTCCGGCGTCTGAATTCAGACGCCGGAGAATTACCCGGAAGAAAGCATAGAACAAGAGTATGTTTGTTTAATGATGCACTCTCAACTACGCTGTGTATGTAGCGTCAGAACGGAAAATGGTTATGAATTGATAATAACATGAAAGATAAGAGTCGTCACCAATTTTAAATTACTTTCCCGCTTACTGAGTAGAATTTAAGAACACGAAGACTGTCTTCGAGCCATCTTGACTGGACTGACATTCGAATACTCCAGTACAACGGAACTGCATTTGACACTGACAAAGAGACAACAGGATTCGTTCGCCATGGCAAGTTCATATCGCGTTCGTTGCAAATGTTTTAAGATCAGTTGAAGTTACGAGGAACCAAAACATCTTTTTTGACGAACAAATTTAAATGAAAATACTTGGATCAGCGAGTGGTGATATAGGTGTTAGTCAAGAAAGGACAGTACTGTAGGTGGAACTTTGTGATATATCCAGGTTACCTAGTAACGATAAAACGTAATGTGTTTATTTAAAATATATTTCAGTCAAAACACAACTATATTCTATCAATTGTACATGTAGCGACATGTTTCGACTCAAAGAGTCATCAGCAGGCTAATCGTTGAACCATATGTGACGTACATAAAGTAGCAGTGCACATTTTGGGGTCCCAAAAAGTTAACGAAGTGATCACTATTATATCGGTAGTATTACTGTAACAGTGCTATATAGCACTGTTACAGTAAGTAGTAGTAATACTATAGGGCTGGGCATGTGGTGCGTATGGTTGAGGAGAGGGGGGTGTATAGGGTCTTGGTGGGGAAACCGGAGGGAATGAGACCACTGACGAGACTTAGGCGTAGGTGGGTGGATAATAGTAGGATGGATCTCCAGGAGGTGGGATGTGGGTATATGGACTGGATTGGGCTGGCCCAGTATAGAGACAGTTGGCGGACGCTTGTGAGTGCGGTAATGAACCTTCGGGTTCCGTAAAATGTGGGGAATTTCTTGACTAGCTGCAAACCAGTTAGCTTCTCAAGAAGGACTCTGCACCATGGAGTAAGTAAGTAAGTAAGTAAGTAAGTATTACTACAACAGTGCTATATAGCACTGTTGTAGTAATAATACCGATCTAATAGTGATCACCTTTGTAAACTTTTTGAGATCCCCAAAATGTGCACTGTTACTTTACGTACCTCACATATGGTTCAACGATTAGCCTGATGATCACTCTTTGAGTCGAAACATGTCGCTACATGAATAATTGATAGAATATAGTTGTGTTTTGACTGGAATATACTTTAAATAAATAAGTAAAAAAAAAAAACACCGGGATGGCTACAATTACAAAAGAAGATAAAACTTAAAGTAAAGCTGCCCGTCTTCACACAGTGAAGTTCCACTCATTTTTATCCTTGGTACTAAATGGAGGTGAGTGACCAACTGCATTTCCTAGCCGCTTTACCGTCGGTAAAGCAGCCCGCTACGCATGTGCTCAGTATTTATGAGTTGGAGAAGGAAAGCAAGGTACAGTGGGCGGGCTTGTAGGTCGCCGATGTGCGTGCGGAATTCGGTGGGAACATAAGACGGAGTAAGATGTGAGAGGATAACATTAATGTTACTAAACTTCGTAGACTGCAACTTGTTATGACTTCTTCTGCATGACTGCAGACTTTATTGTGACTTTGCATGTTGCGAGATATCAGATTAAATGCTCCTTCTAAATACAGGACAAAGGGTGTGTGTTTTTTAAGAATACGTTAATGTAGATGGCGTCGAACTATTACCTATTTGTTTTATTGTGGGCTTGTCAGATACTTGACCAGTCTCAACGTTCGTGATTTAATCACCAAAACAATAATAACCGAAGAGCATAAAGTACTGACATTCTCTTTATGGCGTATTTGGGGTCTCCTGTTGCATTCTCGTGAAGTAAGATATTAACTTCTTGCAAAATACTCTCGCATCTGTTGCAGTCCCCGGGGTCACAGAATTTTGCCCATAACGTAGGTTTATGATTTTAGTGTGGTTTGGTAATAAAAGCAGGGGAATGGTGTATTCCTATTCGGAATAAACTAATTTACGTTACAGTGTTGTAGAAATGTTATATTTCTCGATTTTACGTGCACTTTCGGCCCTCTTATGTATTCCACTTAAAGATGCCTTGCATCCTGACTGATCAGTCTGCGGATACCACTGCATAAAGTCTTACAGAATTGTTCCCCCTGTTTGTTTAAACATGGTACGTATACGTATATGTCGAAAAATGTGTCAAGTATATTTCTATACCTTAGTATGTTTTGTATTTTGTGTTACGTAGGGATTTATTCCGACAATGTGTTTTGAAGGGAAACCATGACGTCTGTTTGGTTTCACAAACAAACACACACACACACACACACACACACACACACACACACACACACATATAAACCTACTAAAATTAAATTCTTCCAACATATATCATTTTGTTCATACAAAATTAAAAAATGAGTGTTAATATACCGCATTTTATGGATTATACGCCGCATTTTTTTTCCGAAAAAAAGTTGCCTGCGTCCCATTGGTTCCGAGGTATTCTAGATCCATGTAATGGTAGTAAACAGATGAGTTACTTCAGTTAACACCTTTAGTTATGCCAACGCACACGGCAAAGGCTTCTGAAAGGGATTTAGATTCCCCTCCTACTGAGAAAATTATGTTTGAATGAAGGTAGTTGTTTAAAACATGTAATTACAGAAGTTAGAGAAGAGTCACTTTTATCGAGCATGTAATAAAATGACTACAAACAGCAGGTGTGGGGAACTGCGTAACCTACCGTAGGCAAGACGAATTTCAATGCTTACATAAATTATTATGTGTGTAGCAAAAGCGTGGATATCGCTGACTGCATTGGAACTTTCTGGTGCTACAGACGTGCGAAGAGGCTTGGCCTGCAAATAGACACATAGATTCGAACTAGGATAGCATAAATGATGCAGGCCGAGTATGAGAACACGATTTTGCAATTTCAGAAATGTGTATTTAATGCAAAAATAAAATCGCGTTTCGAACTTTGTCTTACTTGTATCGCGTACCAAGCGCGCCTGCCTGACTTTCAATGTGCCATCATAAGGTATTCTTAGGCACTAATGGTGCTAAAACTATCACGATTTAAACCTCCGAGTACGAGAAAATTCGCTGTACTCGTGTTAGGATGTTGTGCTGACAGCACAGTGCTGCCTCCATTATTAACACCAGAAAGAAATACGATGCATGAAGGTGAAAGGAATATTCAGCCATGCTTGTAGTAGAGAATGGAAGCACGGAGACCAAACGAAGCTGTGGATGTGGGAAGTGTGGCCGAAAGTCCAGAAATATACTGACGTATCAGCTGTTTAGTGTGTGTCCTGTTCAGAACACATGTAACAAGTTTAACAAGAAGTACCACTGCGAAATTAACCACGCATCTAGGTGTGATTCCTGGGGGCCTTACTGACCTACAGCAGCCATTGGAGGAACAAATTAACATACCGTTCAAAGCATTCATGTGGGAAAATTGAATCAAATGCACGGATTCACCAAATAGCTATTTGATATCAACAGGACGGAAGAAGCGACGAACGTGTCAAAGGTGGAACTTTGGGAACTGGCGCAGAGAGGAATTAGTAGTGCCCTTTGTGAGGCAGGAGATGGCACACTGTGTGAAGAAAGTGAAAGTTAGGCCGTAACACAGAAGGTAATGGTCGGTAACGGTAAGTGTGACTAGTGAGGACGGGTTTTGGTGTTTATGGGACGGGTAAAGAGCTTCATTCTGCACTTGCGTTTACTTTTGTACCCGCTAACGAATTAGTGTTTCCAATATATGAAATAATATTTTGTTATATTTTCCAAAATTTACATTCTAAAATGTGGTCACGTTATATTCTGCTCGGTTGCAGCTGAGACGTGCTGATAATCACCACTACTTACTTTAGCAGCCACACACAAGTCTTTAACCGACTGATACTTATATCCGAAATGCGATATGTTTTCTTGATTGCAGTAAGGAGCCCTTAAGCCAGTCTCTTCATTTAAACTCGCCAGATCATACCAATTATGTACTACATGATTTTCGGTGAAACGCAACTCGATGAAGCTAATTTTACTCTACTGTGGTTTAAAGTGTATTTACGTGTTTTTGCAAATGGAGTAGCCCGCTTTCTATCGTGAAATGTAAAGCCTCTTATTTTTTTAGTTCCTCATTACAGTATTTACCAACAGTTTCATTGATGTATTTCAGTATAGAGGTCTCAGATCGCCCTTTGCGGAGCAGTTGCTATGTTTGTCGAATCTCAGGTGCGGCCGCAAGACCCAATGTAAATAAGTAAATTAATTCAGTAGAAACTAGCAAAGTCTATCGTGTGCGTCAAGAGAACACGAGTTCTGTGAAGCTAAGTGTTTATTGCTTCTCTAATCTAGCTAAAGGCGAATTCTAAAAGAGTATGAAGCACTTTGTTTCAGCGTGTATCTCGGGTCTCTGCTTTGTAGTGGAGTACCATCCTCACGTGTTCGGACATGCATAGTTCATGAAGAAGAGCCCTCCTTAAAAACCTGGTAGTCGATCTGCTAATCCAGAAACGTCCCACTTTTGTGGAACTGTGAACTTTATGACCATGTTCAGTCATTCTAGGATATAACTTTCTTACCGAAGTAACAGGATCAGCCTTAGCATAAGAGTGAACTAACCGGCAGTAATGGCGCGTGCTTATCGCCTTTGAAACTGAAGGCACAACACTGCGAGTCAATGTGGTGAGAAGTATAGAAAGAAAGAAATAATAGACGAATACAGTAAATGAGTGGATCAAAGTGTTAAAGAAAGAAAAGAGGAAAGCAAAGTAAAGGGAGTGAAATAAATATACAGATAAAACATAGAAGCAGCAACGATAAGAAGTAAAGAAATTTACCATTTAACGCAATCTCTGATTCGAGACGCAAAGTATTTAACGGAAATTTTTAAGGTACGTAGCTCGTACTGTCAGGTGATAAACTGAAACAATAAATGGACCTTGGCCTTTCACCCTTCTGTCCTTTTCCTCGTCCACTGTGCGTTCTGCCTTTGTGTATTGTAACCGTCTGTTTGACTTGCCCGACTTCGGTTACAGCTATTTGTAGCTCGTCGTAGGCACTGATCCCTCTCAAGGAATGTACAGGAGGAATTAGAAGCCGCTTTGCTCTTTCAGTACTCTTTATTCAATGAGGTTCCAGTACCAACAACTTTTGATTGCTCGTTGTTCATCCAGCATTCACAACCGCGAGCAACGTACATCTCTGCACAACTGACTACCTCCTAAGCCTTAATGATAGACACCCTCATTGAGCACTTGTCCATAGCTGACATCGCAAACAGAGAATCAATTCATATGCGGGAGGGGCAACTCAGCAGTCTCATCCATATAGCCTGCATAGTGCACGTGTGCACAACAAACAAACTTTACCACTTCCCTGTCAATATATCAACTAGCCAGTGCTCGATGACCAGCTTAATCTCCTCACCTACCTGGTTGCCTAGTCCGAGATTTGAACTACGGACCCTGGCCGGTTACATTATGTCTCTGCCCTTCCCTCTCTGACCACTCATCCATTCGTCTATCCCGTCATTCATCTATCGTCTCTCGTGGGTTAGAAGCTGAAGGTTCAATGATATTGTCACCGAATACCTTCATACGTAGGATACAGTCATTTACTTGTGAAGTAGGTCACGGTTGCTCGCACACGAAAACTGTTGTAAGCATGGACAGCAGTAATATTTGCTTATAATATTTTGGTGATAACTCGCCGTTTCTAACGAAGTGGAATTTACATTAAGACTGTGTGCGTGTTTGTGGGGGCTGACAGCAGTGCGAAGGTTCACCACACATTGACAAGCTACAGAGTATTTTTATCTCCCCTTCCTAACATCACTCAAGTACAGTCAGACTCATAATTGTGTTAGTAGCTGAGTGCTGGCACTTGTAACGGACGTGAGAACAAAAGTTCGTCGCGAACCGTTGTCATAGCGCTTCACAGGCTGTGGATACGAAGTTAAGCATCGATTTTGTATTAGCTGTTCTTTATGCACGGCACTGGGAGTTCTTCTTTGGAGGTCGTGGTAGTTGTAGTTTGTCCATCCGCAGTTTTCAGGCAAAATAATGTGGTTTTCTTTGGGCGATTTTCGCGTATAGTCGTGAAAAGCGCCTACCAGCTTGGTCATGCCTGTCCATCTGTCTGTCTGTCCGCGCGTATCAGCTGGGCTTACACTGGACGGATTTTCGAGGTGTTTCATATTGGACACATATAATAAAATATGTCGAGAAAATTCGGAGTCGTTAAAATCGGACACAAATATCTTGCATTTAACATGAAGAAGTAAGTTACATTATCGCCGGCAAAATGAATTCGCCACAAATCATTGTTGTGCAAAAATACGTAGAGGATTCGTTTTTGTGTTCCCATGGTAAAGCGTCCAGTATTTATATTTTGACAGCGACATGTAACGCAACTGTGCTAAAGAGAAAGCCCTGTCGCGTTTCTGTGGCAACGATTTCAGTATTTGTATTGTTGAAAGAAACATATGTAGAGCGACAATTTTTGTATTGTTGACGACATACGGCATTAAACTATTAGGGTGAATATGATATGATATATATATGTTAACTTCAATTGGCTTGACACCCGGTGGCAGTAGTACAGTACACATTTACACAAAAACAATACACAGAACAACACAATGAAACACAATACCTAGAACAGAACATATATAACAATAAGAATACATAATTTACAAAATTAAATAGAAGCATACAAAACATAAAACCGTATACAAAATGGTACAAAGTAGAACCAAAGAATATGAAAGAAGCGGCAAAATTCATATGATCTATATCAAACTTCATATGATCTGTAAACAAGCTTCATATAATCTGTAAAAACTTCATATGAACTGTATAAACTTCTTGTTATCTCTGTAAACTTCATATGATCTGTATAAATATAATGTGGTCTCTGTAAACTGCGTATGATCTATATAAAATTCATATGATCTGTATAAACTTTATATGATTGTATAAATTTCAAGTGATCTGTATAAACTTCATATGATCTATATAAACTTCATATGATCTGTAAAACTTTATATGATCTGTATAAATTTCATGTGATCTGTATAAACTTCATGTGATCTATATAAACTTCATATGATCTGTAAAAACTTTATATGATCTGTATAAAAATGTCATGTGATATGTATAAATTTCATGTGATCTATACAAACTTCATATGATCTGTAAAAACTTTATATGATCTGTATAAATTTCATGTGATCTGCATAAACTTCATGTGATCTATATAAACTTCATGTGACCTATATAAAATTCATGTGATCTATATAAACTTCATATGATCTAAAAAAAAATGCATATGATCTGTATACACTTCATATGATTTGTATAAACTTCATGTGAGCTGTGTAAACTTAATATGATCTATATAAACTTCATACGATCTATATAAAATTCGTACGATCTGTTTAAACTTCATATGATCTGTTTAAACTTCATATGATCTGTAGCAAACTTCATATGATCTGTGTAAACTTCATATGATCTGTCGCAAACTTCATATGATCTGTATAAATTTCATGTGATCTGTATAAACTTTATATGATCTGTTTAAACATCGTATTATCCGTAACAAAGTGCATGTGATCTGTATAAAATTCATATGATCTATATACACGTAAACTTCATACGATCTATATAAAATTCCTATGATCTGTTCAAACTGCATATGATCTGTATAAACTTCATATGATCTGTAGCAAACTTCATATGATCTGTATAAACTTCATGTGAGCTGTATAAACTTAATATGATCTATATAAACTTCATACGATCTATATAAAATTCGTACGATCTGTTTAAACTTCATATGATCTGTATAAACTTCATATGATCTGTAGCAAACTTCGTATGATCTGTGTAAACTTCATATGATCTGTCGCAAACTTCATATGATCTGTATAAATTTCATGTGATCTGTATAAACTTTATATGATGTGTTTAAACTTCATATTATCCGTAACAAAGTGCATGTGATCTGTATAAAATTCATATGATCTATATAAACTTAATACGATCTATATAAAATTCGTATGATCTGTTCAAACTTCATATGATCTGTTTAAACTTCATATGATCTGTATAAACTTCATATGTTCTGTAGCAAACTTCATATGATCTGTGTAAACTTCATATGATCTGTATAAACTTTATATGATCTGTTTAAACTTCATATTGTCCGTAACAAAGTGCATGTGATCTGTATAAAATTCATATGATCTGTTTAAACTTCATATTATCTGTATGACCTTCATATGAACTGTGTATGAACTGTAACCGTTAAGTATAAGCTGAACAACACACAGAGTACGCTAAACTTAGTAACTTATCAATATAGAAGTAATAGAATGTTCCACTTTCAAAATGTATGTTATTGACAGCGGCTTGCAGCGTGACAGTACTAAATGTAACCCATAGTTGCATTTCCTTTGCGACAGTAGTTACCCGATCGAGCCAAAATAGTACGTTTTCGTACATTGCATATTTTGTTACGTTTATGGCGATTTTGGTAACTTGATTTGTTTTAAATGGTTTGAAATACGTGCATCGTCTTTCGGCAGTGATTAAATATTTCAGGCTTCACGTCGTAGCTTATCTTGTGGGGTTTTCTTGGTTGCAAGGATGCGGTGTAATCAAAGAGATGTTCGGAGGAACCTAATAATTTGTTCTTATAATAAAACCAACTAGATGCACTAATTTCTCAAATTTATTTTTGGAATAAAACTCTATAAGTTTCGGACAGTTCCTCTGTCCATCATCAGGGATTTTTCATTGTACACACAACAATGATACGAGGGGGTGCTTATAAGCCGTTAGCCCGACCTGCGTCCCGATGTCGAAAGACGGAATCGATAGTGTCGTTGAAAAGAGGGGTCTGTTCGTGTGCCGAATTGCAAGTCTTTTCTTGCTACAGAGGTTGAAAGGAAGCATGTCAGGCAACGCGCGCAATTTCAACAAAATGGAGACGCGATCTGTCATCAAGTTTTTATTTTCTACAAGGCAAGGCGTTGAAGGAAGTTCACGCCATTCTGACAGAAACATTAGGAGAACATGCACCATTTTTATGCCACCGTCAGAAACTGGGTGGCACAGTTTTTACGTGGTGATTTTTCCACCTGTGATGCGTCTCGTGCTGGACGACCCAAAACAGTCATCACCCCGGTGATTATTGATCAAATTCACGAGCTAATCTTGGAACGCCGGATTTCGGCTTAATCAGTAGTTGAGCAACTGGGCATCTCACGTAAGCGGGTTGGGTTCATCATTCTTGAAGATTTGGACATGTAGAAACTCTCCGCAAAGTGGGTCCCGAAATGCCTGAACACGGATCAAAAACGTCAGCGGTGCCAGTCGTCTGAGCAACATTTGGAATTTTTTCGGCGCGATCCAAAAGATTTCCTGTTGCGATTGTTGACCACGGACGAAACCTGGTTATATCACTATGACCCGGAGACAAAGCAACAATCAATGGAGTGGCGGCATAGCGGCTCACCCCGCCTCAAAAATTTCCGAGTGC
>Ga0123355_10009164_pt1 | contig 15016 bp, 10 predicted proteins | sample TergutEmb28metaG_3_FD_89872 | JGI IMG/M metagenome (GOLD analysis project Ga0123355, IMG submission 89872) | Embiratermes neotenicus P1 segment gut microbial communities from Petit-Saut dam, French Guiana - Emb289 P1 | ecosystem: Host-associated > Arthropoda: Insects > Digestive system > Gut ...
AAAAAAAAAAAAAAAAAAAAAAAAAAAAGAAAAAAAAAAAAAAAAAAAAAAAAAAAAAAAAAAAAAAAAAAAAACGAAAAAAAAAACCGAAAAATTCCCTATCTGTAGAACTTAAAACTTATGGAAAGGATAATTTAGAAACCTGCCAAACCTCCACTGTTCTTTTTTTCGCTTCAGCATGCCAGAATACGGAGACTGTCCGTCCGGCTTAACTTTCCCACATACAACATTACACGGCTTTGGGCAACAGTGGCTTCAAGACCATGTCTATTACCTGAAACAGGGATATCCAACTGTAACAGCCGCACTATACACACCCGCATATTAAAATATTCATAAATTGTATGGACCCTCCAGACAAGCCTGAAATATTGTGAAAGTGCGTCATTCTCCTTGACTGTATCAGTCCTTATACACGTACATCACATTACACAAGGTCGAGGAATTTCAAACATGTGAAGGTACGAATCACACTAAGCATCGAGGATTCAGGCGTGTAGATAAAACTCGATATTATCCATAACTCAGAATTAGGTAGTTTCGTGATAGTGACGAAACTACACGAACCTTTCTCGTACTCTCCACGCATTCTGCGCATAAATGGCGGAAAATGAAGATCGTGCCTGTACGTCCGAACCTAATCAGTATTTGGGTTCTGTACTGAACACAGTCGCGTGTGAAGCTTAACTCTTAACTTCACTCCTAAAGAGGCTGACAGGACCATACATATTATATCTCTCACTAGAAGTTCTAACTTTTGTTGTGATCATTGCTCGGCTGGTTTCACACAAAACAAAATACAATATCCATCCTTCACCGTAATTAGTAAGGTTTAAGCGATTTTAGCAGCAGAGCAGAGAAGACGTAAAGAAGGAAAAATTGCTAATCATATTATGGCGTTTTGGGTTATCACGCTGTCTAGGATAATCAGTTTATTTCGACTTCTCGGAGTAACGTGCAGCCTCCATCCTCAAGTGACTAAATTGGGTTCAGGAGGATGCTGGAGTGACTTGGAGGAGGAAATGTGTCAGTTACATACGAAGCACTGTCCTCCTAAACGTCGGAATGAACTTATTATCTCACAAGGTATAACACAGAACACCATCATCAGAGTAGCACCTACGGTGGAAGCCTAAAGACGTAGAAGTAATGCTAGTCTAATATTTCAACCGAATTGCCATATCAAACACGAAGTTTTCATTGAGATGACGAAACGTACGGTAGGCCTAATCTTCTGGTTATTACACCTAGATGGCCGTAATATTTGCCTCCGAAACGTTAGTGCCCACTTACTAGCACACACGGTGTCATAACCCAGGAGAATATGGTATATAAAACCAATATTCCCAAAAACGTAGTCATATAGCTTACTTATATCCTGAATTTGAAATGTATTAACAAATGATAAGGACAAATAATATTCGTATATTCCACTTCCCAATTAACTCTGTCAACAGATTTGTATGTTGCTCTCCGCAAGCAAGTTTAGTGCACACTTCTGACTGAGCTAATTAGATAAAATGAAATAGAAACTTGATTTGTATATGTAATAAATGGACTGGCAGGTTCATAAATTCTGTAGCCCATTTGGAAAACACGTGAACTCAACTGGATCTCTCCTTCTTCAGTATCAGATCGTGCATATGATAAATATAAAGATACATTCTTAGCCTCCATAGAAGGTGTGGGAGGGGGTTAATTCCAACAAATTTAGTTCAGGACGGCCGTATAAAAATCACGCAGTAGTAACGTAAAACTTGAGAATCATTTCAGTAGCTGACTCTACCGAGAATTTTAAATCCATGTCACACACACACATGATATTGATTGCTGGTAATATGATTATTGATCCAGTTTATATGGCGCAGAAAACACTGCGTCACTAAAAACGTATTACAAAGACCAACCGGTCAGTGGTACTGAGCAAAACACCGCAATTTACTCCGAGTAATACGAAACCCGTAGGTACAAGGGGTGGCAAAATGTATACATTGATACGAAAACAAGAATACGTAGAGCTGCCAACGTAATGTAAGGGTTTCAGTATTGGGTGCGGGATAGTTTTGTCTGAATATGGTATGGCTGGAGCATGAAGTTACCAACTCATCGCCACCTAGCCACGCAAGAGTGGAAAGTTACCTCCATGACCTCCAAACGCCTTACTCAATTGACGCCTTGTCCTCTGCGTCCTTTCAATTTAGCGAGAAACTTCACTTCAGAAAAAGGAAATAAGTTGACTGTCCAATATTAATTAATTATCATCCACACAGTGGTAACTACGCACGTAGACGGACATTAAAGACACTTCGAATTGCAAAAAGAAAAAGAAAAAAAAAAACACCATGCACAGCGCGACAGCTCAAAAGAACCTTTCAGCAGTGTTTCCAACATATGAAGACTACATCATCATCACTTTACAATTCCTAACAATCTGCCAGATTTTGAAGATATTAGTTCCCCCCCCCCCTTCGAAGTGGGTGCTACAAGCCAGTTCTGGTACTTGGCAATTCTAAAACTACTTCTTCCGTTGTATTCTTTGTCTTCTAACCTCTCCGTCCCTTGCGATTGCCTGTGTAAATATGCTGATTTTGGCAGTCGACTACCCTGTATCCTATTTACGCGTAAATGTTCTTCCCAGTTCAATTTATATTTCTGTGCTTCTACACATCCTTTGTTAGTAGTAGATAAATATTTTTCATTCAATAGGCCTATTCTGTCTAGTAAAGTCATTCATACCAATGAACTAAGAGACATCACAGGCATTTAAAAATAAGTGATTGCTGTTATAAGGGTTTGAAGACAGCGACACTAAACTCTGTTCCATAATCATGCAACTCATAAATGCTGCATGTGCCACTCTTCCTTACAGCTGTGCTGCAATGAAGCAAAAAGCCACCAAGACGGTGAAAACAAGGAAGGTGCGTCGAATGGAATTCCTGTCGTGCAGAGTAGCAATCCGGCGTTATAAATTAGACAGTGTACAAGATCATTGTGTCTCACTTCAATGTCAATATGTGATGGAAAATAACAACGCATACCTATGCGTAAGATACAACAGACGTCACTGTGCAATCGTCGAGACGCTGTCCCTCAGATCTACAACAAAATGTTCACCATGTATAAAACTTCAGAAGCTCGTCACAGCGTTCGCGAGGACGCATCACTAAGTTTCTCATCGCATAGCTTCCTCCCAACTCCTGTTACTTCGTCCCCCTAAAGTCCAAATATGCTCAACACCCTGTTCTCAAATACCCCCTGATCTACGTTCTTACTTCAAGGGAGGAGCACGTCATTTCTTTCTTAGTCGTTTCATACCAGAACTGACAGAAACTCACACTCTTTGCAGTGAACTAAAACCAATAACTGTAATTCAATTTTATAATTAGACTCGCTAACATTTGATCATGAACTACACTCTTACCTCCATTTTCGAAGAGGTTAGGTTTCAAGACTCCTTCGCGGAAAGCCAAAATCCACGAATAACTTACCGTTCCCCCCAGTAAACGGTTTAGTATTTTTTGTGCTTCCTTTTTATTTGCAGAAACAGTGCTATGGGGGCTGGTTATTTTTTTCTTTTAACTCCTTGAACATCACTGGGTAAGACTCGAAGACCTGTCGTGAGTTGTCGAACAATTTTGATGCTCCTATCCATTGAAGGGTCCTAGTGATGCATCTCTCTCTTGCGGCAACCCAGCGGAATTAGCGAAACCGCGAATAGGAACTCGCAAAAAGCCAGCGATTAATATATAGACCGTACTAAAAATTTCGGCGCTTTTCACTGAAGTTCATAACCGCTTAATAGCCCCTCTGCTGTCCTTTTTTACGTGAAGGACTCTGTATAACGCTTTTTCAATAAAATCAGTTAACACTTTATAATACCAACTATATGTATACTTTTCGTTCACCCTTTAAAGACTTAAGTGAAAGTACTTTTCTACCCGACAGTCCCCGATTTCCGATAGAGCACTGTTCTCTGAAAGAACCTAAGCCCGTTTCTTCCTTCTGTTGAGATTAGCTTGGAAGATAAAGATAAATATGGCACATTGGTGGAAAGACTCTAAAACAGAGGAAAACAGAAGTACATGGATAGAATCCTGTACCATTGGCACTCACACTTCTTAGAATACACCAACATGTGCGTTGTTAATAGCAATTGGTGACTGTAGCAAGAAACTAAACTCCATAAACTTGTTAATTAATTTCTCCTGTAATAATATTTACTGTATCTTTACTTATGTAATGCCATAGGTCATGCAACACGAGTTCCCAGGGCTATGACAGCTGCGCGGACATGTGCTGTGGACGAGGCTACAGTACCATCAGTGTTGAGAGAGTGGAACGGTGTCAGTGCAAGTACCATTGGTGCTGTTATGTCCAGTGCAAGATTTGCCGCTACTGGGTTGACACTCATGAGTGTAACTAGCCAGACTGATGCCCACAAAATGAACTCTGTTAAAAAAGACATTATGTGGAGTGTAGAACTGTTAGTTCATGCTTCATGCATGAGGTAGAAAAATAAAGCAAAAACAATTTTAACATCTTAGGACAGTTGCATTGGATCCACAATAGCCAATGAAGTTTGCAGGCATGCCCTACAAATCCTCTCTTGAAGGAAATGTGCATATTATTTTCAAAAACTGCAAAGGTTATGTTCCACCAACCTATCACAAACCAAACAGATAATTTCTGTGACTGTGCTGGAAAGCTTTCAATAACTAATAATAGAAAGTCTGGTGCAATACACGCCTACATTTCTACACAGAAATACTGCAGTGACTGATAACAGAATCCGAGAAAGTTCCTGAGAGAGTATTTCCATATTGCATTAATATGAAGATTTTGTATTCTACTTTTATTTTCTGACCAAAACGCCTGATATGTTGTTTGCCATAAAAACATTTTCATTTTAATTTAAAAGATTTAAGCTGGAAAAGGAAACATCTCTAAGAACTGTCCTTAACTGTTTCCCCCAAAAATACAAAAATTATTATTATTATTCTTTGAATATAGATTTAAGTTGGAAAAGGAAACATCTCTAAGAACTGTTTTTAACTGATTCCCAGAAAAATGTGATACCATGGATTATAGGCATCTACCATTATTATACTAGCTAAAAAGTCTTTCCAACCCATGCTTATTTTGGGGATAATAGTTCTTTCATTTCTTCTACAAAATTTGTATTGTATTTATCCAAATATAAGAAAACCCTCCACATAATACCACTCCCTTTCACAATATTCAATTACCATGAAAATATTCATTTACACAGCTTCAGAACCTTGTGTGTAAGTATAAAGTGTCCCCCAGTTCTTTCAGATGATTTAGGAAAATATTCTTGTCTTATATTCAGTTACATATGCTATTAGTATATTACTTCCCTTTTCAGTTGATTAATTCAACTGAAGAAGTGATTTATTCCATCACCAACAGCTCCACTTAATACAGTAATATGTTTCACTTGACTCTCACATGGTGAATATTAACCCGGATAACCCCACAAGTCTGGGTGACATACCAGAAAATCCACAGCACGGGTCATCACAAGACAAACATATTTGTAACACAGCTGTCAGAAATTTAAAATATTTGGACAGCAGTGTTATTACAGCTGGATTAATGTTTACTGTAAACATTAAACCACCTGCAATGCTGGAATCAAAACTGTTGATGCTGTGCAATCTCATATTTGATGCATGAGAACACAGCCTGCATGGCATTTGAGAGTTAAATCTGAACTGTTCCTCTGTGCATGTTTGTAAGTTACTACATTCTGACAAGAGACTATTTTTAAGTAGCCACTAGCACAAGAAAATCAGTTACTAAATATGCCAGTTATACACATATCAACATACTTTCATATGGACTGGGGATCTTCAGTAGAAACAAGATAACACTGTGGACATAAACGACAAATTAAAATATTCTTATGGAATATATCCTGATATTCCTACATGAATTAGAAACAATACAACATTGTGGATATAAACAATAAATTAAAATATTCATATGGAATATATCCTGAAATAAGTATATGAATCTGACACATAAAATTTATTACAATAAGAAAACCACAGTACATCAAGCTACACAAATTAAAATTCCTCTGCTTCATCAGACCCACAAATGGAAAAACATACTGTGCATCTTTGTAAAGGAACAAATAACCAACTTCATACAGCAGAATCCTTCTGAGCAACCAACTGCTGCAAATCTAGTGAAGAAATTTTCCACCTCTCATGCAATCCAAAAGTTCATGATGTGTTTTCAAAAGCCTGCAACTGAACCCTGCTCTCCACCAGATTAATAAGAGTCCACACCATACCCTATTTCTTAAAGATCCATTCTAATGTTATCCGCCCATATATGCCTAGGTCTAGATCTAAGAAGTAGTAACTTCCCTTCAGATTTGCATGCATTATTAATCTACTTATACATGCCACATGTTTTGTCCAGCTCATCCATGATTTGACAAGACAAATTATACAGATCCTCATTACATGCTTTTACCAGTCTTCTGCCACTTCCTCAGGTCCAAAAAAAACTTCTAAACAACTTGTTCTATCAAACCTTCAGCCTACGATTTCCCCTTATTGTGTGACCAAAAGCTGCACACTCATATACAACACGCAAAATTATATTACTATTTTAGTTTAGCCTTTATTTACTTTTCTAAAGGAAATAGCAAGGAAAAATATCAGCCCTTAGCATAAGGAAACACATCCAAAATTTAACCTGTTTCTAATTCTTTGTGTGACCATGTTATGGCAGTAACTCTACCCAGGGTCCCAGCAGTTAGTCTTTCTATTAATAGGACGACAATATGAGAGTTCTAAAAACACCGTGGTTCTAAAAACTGGGACAATGACATAGTTAAAAACAAAAATAATACTCAAGCACATGTCACACTATCTTCAAACAAGTAATCTTAAAATTGATCCTGTCTGGGGACTGGAAGTAAGCTTTTCACTATAGGGCTGTGAGGGCCAAATGCACACTGCCTGTTTCATACCTGGAAAAAGCAACCATTATGCAACTAGCTAGGAGACTGGGAAGTTCCACAGCATTCCCTAATGAATGTGAGTAGCTGCTGGTGTGTAGGCAGCACTTCCACTGTCACACCACCATTATTATGGACTTCTAAATCTTGTTACAGGCAGGAATTTAAACACAAACGTTTATTCTGCAATAATTATAGTCAGTTACCATGATTTTTAGGTTCATCAACAGGTGAAGTCAGGTGTGACATATTTACAACTGTAAAAACATACAGAGATCTGGACACCCAAATGTAAACATTTGGCAAGCAATCACAGCCTATGCACAGTATTAACACATTACATTGTTACTATCCTGCTGCTATGTGCATATCTAGTGCATAAGCCTGAAAAGAAGCAAGCAATTATGGTATAATTCTATGAAAACAGTACAGTCATCTCTCAATCATCTTTACTAACTGAAGTTCACAAGATGTACAAGTAACTGAGAAACAAATATAATCCTAGTTTTTGCTTTGTATTCTTTGCTGCAAATTACTCAATATTATTTACTTTTCATTAAAAACAAACTTTAATATTCACAGTTGCTTTTATGGAATTCAAACGCATGAAAATGATCACAAACACAAAAGCTGTTGACAGCATGCACACCATATGCATGCAATGCAACTATCTGTGACATCTGGTGGACATGGTCTGTACTTATGAGTCACCAACCAAATAAACAAAGCTGCCATACCATAACTTGAAGTCCTACTGGTCCTCAGTAGAACATAAGTACAAATATGAACTAAATAATAATAATACTGGTATGTGACTTGTAAGTTACATTGGGCTGTACATCGTTAATCACAATGTATTTATTATGCTTACATAAATAATTTAGATTTTGACAAATAACCCATAACATTTCCCCTCTCATGAGTTCAAATTTTCCCTGCAGCTGTACCCAAACCCCAGTGAACCATACACTGCAGTATCACAGTCTGACCAACATCATCACTGTTTCCTGCTCCCCATTCCTTTTTTCATTACTTTGCCCTTCCAAGTGCTGATGAAATTTGGTAATCATGGTCACAAGCATCATTTTTCAGCTATTCTTCAAGGTCTTCTTCACTAACATTCCCAAACCCTTTCAAACCATTGTGGGTACCCTCTCATGCCATTTCCACAACAACTATGAACCTTTTAAAGATCTGCATTCACAAACACGAATGCATGTAGGAAAAAAACCCTAGAAATTCATTTTATATACATGTAAGCATCAAGGAAATCATTTTGCAGACATGCAGCACAATCTGTGTTTATTTTCCACAAAATGTTGTTCATTTTATAATTTTATCTCCTCGTCCTCCTCCTCCATCATCTTCATCATCAAGTTAACATGGAGTTAGGCCAATTGTTCACCTGTTATGGTCACACACTTCTAGAACAACTCTCCTTAATGGTCTACCCTGGTTTCTTCTGCCTTTTGGTCTGCGGTCTTTATTTTCCTTGTTAATCTATAACAAGGCATTCCGTATACATGTTGCAACCAATTTCTTATGTATTCCTGCATTTTGTCCAACATTGGGGTTATATTTAGTTCTTTTGCAATCTCTGTGTTTGTTTTATAATCTGTCCAAGTGTATTCTGCTGTTTTTCTCATATATTTCATCTCTGCTGCCATTATTCTTATTGTGAGCTTTTTTAATGGTCCAATTTCACTACCATATTACACAGCTGGAAGGGTTAGTGTAATGTCCAATTTTATTCACATGTTCTTTGTAGTTTTCTGTGATCTAAACACACTGTTAATAATGCCTGTTATTTTCAAATAGTTATTCAATTTGTTACCAGTGTCCACTTATTTTTCATAAGATATCAAATTTCCTACATAAGGAATTTACTTGTTCTATAATTTTTTTACCTATTATACTACCAAAAAAATAGATCTTTTTCTGTTCAAATAATGTTATTTTACAAACCATGTGCTACAATTTAAATACCCACTCCAGTAGGACAAAGGTTAAACCATCTCTCCATTCAATGTCCCACTCCCCACACTGACTGCTTGAGATGAGACAAAGACAAAAGCCCAGAAAGGCTGTTTGCTCCTAGCGTGCAATATCTAATATCCTACTTGGCAAGCACTAACATTCAGAGAAACATGCTGCCTGCACTGTCACATTTTTCACCCACATTACACTTTGAGCAATAGGCAGAACATTCCTCCAAATTTTGGTACCTAATCATCAACCCCTACAGCACTGCACACCAAAATGGGGCAACCATAATTGTCACGACAGAGTAAGACCCTGATATCTCACATGATGAAGTCCAGTTCATATGCCTGTGGTTGTAAAGCTGCATGACTATATAGAATAAAAAGATAAAAATTGATGCATGAACACCCACAGATCACATAAACCAGGTAATCTGTGGATCAGCCATCAGGAGACAGCTATTTATAAATTGATCATGCCTATTTTATTAAATATAAACTAAATAATATAAACCAGCGAAGTAACTGGGGACCAAAGGAAATACTGGAAAACATTTACAAAATGGTCAGGAACATACATAAAAAGGAATGTACCTTTCTTAATAAAAACAATCATCACTTTAATTGCATGTTAATGAAAGGAACAACAGATGGTAATGATAATGGTCTCTTTACTTTTTAAATAAAACCTGGTGACAGACAATTTAGCAGCTCATAGCAATCACACTTCACTCACATCTTTAATATTATTATTATTTGCAAATAAGTAAACTAATCACAGCCATGGAGTATCATAATTCTATGTGTTGTTCGTGATCATCTGGAAAGAAAAAGTAACAGAAATTACTACTACAAAACCACCCACAAGGAAATTGAGTGTCCTCAGTTGAAACTTTTACTGGTGACAGAACATTCTGTACAAGTTGAAGCTGGCTGGTTGGATGTCATTTTAAGAACAAAACTTATAGCTCATTAGCATTCAGGCAGAACATGCAACTGGATTTATCTCTTCCAAGCTCAAATTCAGTAATTATAAGAAGGGCATTTATTGGAAGAAGGAATGCACCTGATACTAAATTCACTAATGCCTGTCTTCATTTCATTATGAACATAAGTAATGTGAAAAAGCACAGGCATCTTACAGCAGTCCTGAATAAATGACAACATAAAATTTTAATAACCAATATATACTAATATATGGGATGGAAATGGACACAAGTAGACATCAGTAGGCTAAGAGCAGCTGAGATGATTTTCTCAAGCCATGTGGAAAGAAAAACAAAAACACACCCAGAGAGAGAGAGAGAGAGAGAGAGAGAGAGAGAGAGACAAAAATAAAGAAAAATGCCTATGCTGATAAATTAACAAATAACAAAATAAGATGCTATATAGACATTTTAAAAAATACATAAAGATAGGATTGCAAAGAAGACTGTTACATGAAACTAAAAGGACAATGCCCAGCAGGATGACTGCGATCAAGATGAGAATACAGGATTACGAAAGCTGTCACACACAAAGATTACACAAGAAAAATGAGGAGCTTTGAAAGGCAGACACAGAGAGATATTTCACCATGGCAAATGCACAAGAATATTAATGTTTTCTCAACATCCTTTCTTCTCATTTTATAAGGCACCTTCACGTTTAAATCATACTGATTTCATACTAATACGGTACTTAAGAAGCACACAAACACAGACCAGCACATACTACAAACATCCTAGAGAATTCGAACGTGAAAAAAATTCTCCCTATTCATAAAAACCTGGAACCTACAGAATGAGGCCATAAAGACCAAGAAATGTCAGAAGATTTCACTCACCTGCTCTCCACACAGTGCTTTCTCCTGATTTCAAGTCTCCCTCCTCCTCATCAGTTTGGTTCCTATTTACTTTATTTTGTACTTTCTTTATTTCTAAGTCATAATCCTTCCATTCGGAAACTATTCTCATTGCAGCTGTTAATTTGGCTTCCTTTGTAAGTGGGTTGTTACACTGACAACAGAAAATGCAAAACAACCAAAATAAATATTCTCTTAACCTGGCATCAATACGGACTGATTACTCCGTGTCACTGTATATAATGCCTGTATTATTCAATTAACGACAGCCTTGTTTTTATCCACCATAGTCACACGCACAAGAAGAAACACAGAACTGACAAAAAAAATGACAAACCTGATGGGAAACCTGTGCTGAGCCAGAGAACATTCAGTAAGTTTTTCATCCCAACCTGCTAGAATAAAAACAAGTAAACACCATGCAAGTTTTTAAATTTTCAGTCATGCAGTTGAGGTCTCTGTTCTTCTTGGCTGTGGTGCCACATCACTGAATGACTGGTGCCCAATGTTTTCCGACACCGTGGAAGTCCCACTTCATGAGCCAAAATGTCCAATTTAGAATTGAATTTTTATACAAGTCACAAAGTGTAGGCATTGTGTACCATTTCTGCCATGGTCACTGCATTATTTGAGCAAACATTTCCAATGATTCTCACATTATGATAGAATAAAAACTGATTTTCCTAGCTCAAAACCGTGGGATGGGAAAGTGTATTTGAAATAAAATGTTGTTTTCATTTTTCTCCAAACTTCTAATCAAAATGCATGCATCCAATAAATACTTCCGGAGTTGCATGCAGGTGACACTCATGGTAATGTAAAAATACTGTAGATTCAGGTATTCACATACAATGCCTGACATTTCTGTTCAACTGTCATGGAAGCCTGAATGTGTGGCCAAATTTGAATAAAATTCCCTTACCAAATACAATGAAAACTTGGTCAATAATTATAGATTTTACATGAGGATGGACACATTCACTCAAACACACATGCAGAAACTGCTTTGCAAATGCATCTAAAAGTGGTCTATTCAGCAGAATTTAATTTCAAGACAAATGTACTCCACACTAATTCCTCACAAACCCAAAACATTCTTCTATCACCACATAATACTGAATTTAGCTTCATAAAAAACAGTGTCAAGTGATGATTCATGACGCTAATGGATATGTTAGCTTGAAGAAAATGAAGCAAATATCTCAGAATGTATTTTTAGGTCTTCATGGTGGTAAAAATTAACAAGTGGTCTTCTACATCAAGATAGCACGCAGTTTCAGCAGATAAAGAAAACAACCTTGTAGAAGACATGCTGGAAGCTTTAAAAGCAGTGGGATGCGCAACTGGGCCTTGAAAACAAGTTCTCTTCACTTACATTTACAATTGTTATGTCAAGTGTGAGTGCTGTCCATAATAAGGATGGAGAGGGGTTTTACAAAGACATGGCTTGGAGGAAAACATGATACCACACAAGGTGAAACTCAAACCTGTTGGCTAACTATACTGACCCCTTCACAGGAAGCTTCAGATGTCAACTATAAACACAAAATGCTTCTTAAAAATTATAATTTTGTTGCACTAATCAGTTTTGTACTTTATATGCTAAAAGGAAAGGTTCTTCACATACAGAAACACCATAGATTCTATTTTCTGATGAGAAATGCAAGAATTTCAAGGACACATTTAAATTCAGCTCACTTCAGTTTATCAAAATGACATATTTCATTTCAAAGTGGAGATAAGGTTTATTATTTGTGCAGTGTTACAGGTACCTTCTGAGCTACATGCAGACTCCTTACCTATCTCATATCAGCTCTGTAAAAAACACTCAGTAAAAGTGGACCAACAGATAAGAGTTGAATACAGGACATCTAACATGTTGATCAATGATGCCCTAAAGACTTCTGACTACACTACATAATTTTGGACTGCTTGAGGTCAAGTGTACAGCTTTCCATATGGTTTATCAAGTACCATGCCACAAAAACATACATAAACTGGAGAGTGAAAATACAACTGCAACATTCTTTTCTGTATTATGACAAACCGTTGAACTTCAATACAAAACAATACCCTTTATTACAACACTCACTTGAAAACAAGACTGAAAACAAACTCCTGAAACAAGCTGCATATGTACTATACTTCAAACAAACAATACACTAGGTACAATGTGATACAGAACTGCAACTTACCAAGTCAATGGTTTTGGCATACTGTTTGGAAGCATCATCACACCATGTCTCACACCACAGCCACTCTTGTGGCAATGATTTTATTGCCACTTGGTGGATCATGTTGTTGGGCAGATCCTGTAATAGCATAAACCTTCAAGACCAAAACAGTTCAAATTTTAAATGTACTTATCATTTTTAAGTATACTTAAACACAACAAAATTTAAAGAGCTCACACATTTCATTCACTAGGCTCTTGATGCTAATGTTTTGTCAATCTCTGGAGAATGGATGGTCAATGGAAAGTCCAAATTCTGACACAAAAGTTCACACTTAAACAGTACTCCAATATGGGCTACTTTACACACCTAGCAACAAAATTAACTGTAGATACTATCAAACAATACCAATGTTATCTCTTGACACAACACAGTAATACCTAAAACAAGTACAATGTATTAACAACGATGCTGTCTGCTGCTGGTCCTTATTTTGGCCTACAGCATTTAAGACTATACCTACCTACACACCTTAGTTTGAAGGGTGAAGGAGAGAGGTTAGGTGCATGTATCATTTTGATGTTGAAGCATGTGAAATTTTCTCATGGTCTGGAAGAGGGCGTTTCGGCCAGGATGGTCAATGTCGTCGTAAAAAGTAACACTACACTAAGCACCATGAAGAAGTGCTTTGCATTTACCAATGATTCATATGCACGTATTTGAGTTGGTGAATACCCTTCCAGATGTCCAACCTTTCTGACTACCTCTTAATTTAACTACAGTATGCCCTAGTGTATGACCACTGTCTCTGTTTTCTGATTACTCTGATATAAATGTCTGATTACTGATTTCCCAACTTTAGATTACATTCTCTGCAGTCCATCTCCTCTTGTGTCTAAATTCTGAGCATTTCAGTGTCCTTACTTCTTACCCATTATCTGGGGTGACAGCTTTGACAAAGGTCTTTGACTTCTGTGATTGGTTGGAAAACGAAATAAATCTTTCTTTCATTTGATGACCAAGTTTTTGGAAACATTACATAAATTTATTCATTAAAATTTAAGTAAATTAAATCTGAGAAAGTCACACATGGCTTGGTCAAGAGGTTGGATCATAAACTTGTCAACGAGAAATTTGGAATTCTGTACGTGAAACTTAGAATGGTCTGGTTCTTATGGCTGGCAGAATTAGGTACAATTTGAGAGGATCAGAGGGTCCTTCCTTATCCTTAACCTTTTGGCGCCAGAATTAATTTTTTAATTTTAGCACACTCTGTATATAAAATGTGAATAATACAGGAACCAAATATGTTAGATTTATGAAACAAACTGCATTTTGAAGAGGAAAAAACGGAGAGTATACACAATGTTTAAAATTTTCAGTACCTATATTTGTTGAATAAATACATAAAATGCAAATTTAGAGGTTAGCGGTGTAGTACGACCACTATAGTCGACGTTAGGCATCAAAAGGTTAAGCAAAGTGTGGTCAGTGCTGCAGAGATGAACACCTGTGCTCCCAGCATAATCAAACAAAAAAATTTAAAATTTTTCCCTTTCCTGAGGTGGTGGGGGGGGGGGGGGGGGGGGGGGGGGCTCGACTCAATCTCTAACAGAAATGAGTACCAAGGGTTTCTCCTTGTGGGGTAGGGGGTTCGAATCATTCTCCAACAGAAATGAGTACCAGGGGTTTCTCGTTGGGGGCTAAGGGGGTTCGACTCATTCTCCAACAGAAATGAGTACCAGGGGTTTCTCCTTGGGGGCTAGGGGGTGTACGACTCATTCTCCAACAGAAATGAGTACCAGGGGTTTCTCGTTGGGGGCTAAGGGGTTGTGTTCGACTCATTCTCCAACAGAAATGTGTAAAAGGCTTTCTCCTTGGGGGCTAGGGGGGGTTCGACTAATTCTCCAACAGAAATGATTACCAGGGGTTTCTCCTTGGGGGATAAGGGGGGGGGGTTCTCCCGTCCCCCCACGGAATTGGTTCCCATGGGTGTCTTCGTGGTGGCTAAGTGTGGGGG
>Ga0123355_10009165_pt1 | contig 15015 bp, 14 predicted proteins | sample TergutEmb28metaG_3_FD_89872 | JGI IMG/M metagenome (GOLD analysis project Ga0123355, IMG submission 89872) | Embiratermes neotenicus P1 segment gut microbial communities from Petit-Saut dam, French Guiana - Emb289 P1 | ecosystem: Host-associated > Arthropoda: Insects > Digestive system > Gut ...
ATCCCCGTCTCGTATGCGTTCATATTCCGGTGATTTTGAAGCTTATCCAACCTTAATTGCAGCGACGTTCTTTAACGACACTGATTTTGTACACCTTGGTAGCTTAGATGTTCAAGTTGGAGAGACAGTAACAGCGTATATGATATTTGTTGTACACGTAACAGACATGCAACCCATGATGACCTATGAAAGCATGAGTGCAGATGGCTCTGACGGTCTTTGGTTCAGGTTGCACTAATCAATCAAGGTTGCCCAACATTATCCATAAAAGAGTAAAAGAGGGTTCAAGTTTATTGTAGCGCACAGTGCAATAACTTGAGTCCTTTTTGCATATGAATAAGGTGCTACTGGTTAAGACTATATGCCCAACTAAGGTGCTTCAAACACATATCCTATTCCCCACGCGGTTTTTATATATTGTGGGTTTTTCGGATCTGTTTCAATTTTCTCGCGCAAATAACGAATATGAACATTCAGCGTATTATCGCCGACAAAAGTTTCTTCCCATACATTACTAAATAGTTCGTCTTTTGGTACTACACGATTTTTGTTTTTTACAAGATAAGCAAGCAGTTTATATTCCATAGCCTTTAGGTCTAACTTTTTGCCATGCATAAATGCTGTCGCTGATACAAAATCTATGCTAAATTCACCATAAGTAATAGCTTCCGCTTCTTGCTCGGTGCTTGTACTTGTATAACGCTTTAGCACAGTTTTCACTTTAGCAAGCAAGACTGCCAATGAGTATGGCTTAGAAATATAATCATCTCCGCCAATGTTCAAAGCCAGTAACATATCGTCGTCACTGGTACGTGCACTTATAAATAATATTGGGATGTCTGTGGTTTTTCTTAAATGCTTACACAACTCAAAGCCAGAGTCGTCCCCTAAATTTATATCAAGCAAAATTAGCTTCGCTTCGTTTTCTTCGAAAAAAGACAAACAGTCTTGAGCATTTTCTACCCAGGCTGTACTAACATCAAACATATTAAAATATTCGCAAGTACTCTCGGACAACGCAATCTCGTCATCAACTATTAAACAATCATACCTCATAAGTTCGACCATCCTCATTTTGTAACCGATAAATAAATACTTCATTAAATGCTTTTTTATGATATAATATGCAGATGATTTTAGCAACAGAAAAATAGATCAATTGCTGTGGAGGATGGATGCTTGAAGAGGACTTACCTTAGGGTACTGAGTGTATTATTAATATTTGCAATATTCACTGTTGTTTTCACAGGCTGTAATAACGATGCCGCAAATAACAATTTACCACAAGAGAGACCTGCATATGTCCATGTGCCGGAGTTTGTCTCACTTGATTCACTCACAGATGAGCTTCCTAATATTGGCAACCTTGTGTTTGTGGGTGATGTTCTATTCTTTACGTCGGTGGATACAGTGGATATTGATTCGGAATTTCACGTAGCAAGACTCTTTTCTTTAAACATGGAAAATAATGCGCTAACAGAGTTGCCAAATTATTCGACGACAGAAAAACCGTATAACGCTGATGGTGGCTGGATTTATATTACAAACTTACTTTCAGATAATGATGATAATCTCTGGGTTATGGAGACGGGTGGTTTCTTTTATTTTGACATTCCGGGGCATCTTAATTTAGATGATTTAGAAGATGATGAGGTGCTTGAGTACCGTACAGACTTTGGTAGCTTTACTGCTGTTCGGAAGCTTGATAATACAGGGGCAGAGCTATTGTCAGTAGATTTGAACCAAGTGACAGGACGGCAAAATGTCATAGGCTTATTTACGTTTAGTGTCGATTATGATAACAACATATACGTAGGCAGTGGAAGCACTATATTTACTCTTAATCCTGATAGTGGAGATATACTATTTACTCTTGAAGTCGATGGCTTTGTCAATCGTTTAATAAGGCTATATGATGGTTCTGTTGCTCACTTTGGCTGGGATGACAGGAGTGGCACTATGCTTCTGCGCCGTATTGACCCACAAGGTAGAACATGGGGTGAGGATATTGCACTTCCTTTCGGAATACAAAATATTTTTGCGGGAAATGAAGATTATCTTGTGTTTATCACCGATGGAGCAAGTCTTCTGGGTGTAGAAATGAGTACGAATAACGTTGTGCAGATTTCAGATCTGGTAGGCAGTGGCATATTACCACCGAGTATTCGCAATGTAAATATATTGCCTGACGAGCGCATCTTACTTACCGTTCAAACCCAAGAGCATGATAATGATTTTCGAGCCACTGATTTCCTTTTTCTTTCATTGGTGCCGGCTGATATGCTAGAAGAAAGAGTGGTTCTAACCCTTGCTTCATGGTTGACAAATCCTAATGTTCAGGGAGCAGTAGCACAGTTTAATGCAACAAGCACGACACATGTCATCGAAATTATTGACTATGGTGAGGACGACTTAGGTCAATTTGTTAACTTTAATACGGCTTTAGAAAGATTGATTTTGGATCTGAACACAGGAAGAACCCCTGATATTTTCGATTTTTCAAATTTACTGCTTCCCAATTTTGCAGATTGGGCAAACACGGACTTATTTATAGATTTGTATCCTCTTATTGACGCTGATCCAATCCTCTCCCGTGACGATTTTATTACAGGCGTACTACGCAGTGTTGAAACCAGTGATAGACTCTATAGAGCGCCATATTTTTTTACAATAATTACATTAGTAGGAGATGCAGAAGTTGTGGGTGATAGCGTAGGTTGGACTTTTGGGGAATTCATGGAAGTAATTAACAATAATCCCCAAGCCACTTATCCCATTATAGATAGGCTCAGTAGCAATCGAGAAGGTTTTTTGAATACGGTCTTAACTTTAGGTATGGATGACTTTGTCGATTGGGAGTCAGGTACTACATATTTTGATAGTGACGAGTTTATCGAATTACTTGAGTTTGCGTATAATGCTTTTTCTATCAATGAGTTTAACTGGAATATTGATTATGAGGAACTTTTTTCACAAATGGATATGAGGCCAGAGGACATTATTTCAGGCAGGACAATTGTAGCAAGAATGAGTTTTCACGATTTAAGCGCATACTCATGGTATCGTGAGGTCTTTGGCGGCGAGTTTGTTTTTAAGGGTTTTCCCGCATCTGATGGAGGCGGAAGTATGATTGGCAATGATGCTTCATTTGCAATATCATCGACGAGTGATGATGTTCAAATGGCTTGGGAATTTATCCGCACATTTCTGACATTTGAAGGTCAGCGGCGAAATGTTGAATTTGGACTTCCAACAAACAAAGAGTGGTTTGATGTACTTCTAGCACAAAGCATGAATGAAAATATCAGTGGAACTGTAGGTATGAATGATTTTCATGTTGAACTATCTCCCATCACTTCCGATGAGGCTGAACAAATAATGGAACTCGTAAATTCACTTGAATTTACGACGGGGCGTTACTATATGTTATGGAATATAGTGATTGAGAGCGCGACAGATTATTGGAATGGACAAATATCTGCGCAAGATGCCGCAAGAATAATACAAAACCGCGCTTCAAGATATGTTTCGGAAAGGCATAGGTAAATGGTACTTAATACAAAAAATCTAACAAACGCCTAACTTTCTATTGACAAAGCAATCACATAGGAGTACAATACAGTTGAGCAATCATTCAACTATTGGGGATCAACAATATGAAGAACAAACAATACTCATGCGATTGTCATGCTATCCACGAAGATGTTATAGCTCGTGTACAGGAAACCATGCCTGCACAGGAGCAGTTCACTGCCCTTTCTAACTTATACAAAATGTTTGCAGATAACACACGCCTAAAAATCTTATGGGCACTATCTCGTGAGCGTATGTGTGTTTGCGACTTGGCAGTGCTAATTGGAACAACAAAGTCTGCTATCTCTCATCAACTAAAATCATTGCGCCTTTCAAATCTTGTTAAAAATGAAAAAGAAGGCAAAAACGTCTACTATTCCCTTGTTGATTGCCATGTTCTTGAAATGCTTGAAAATGGTTTCGCTCATAGTGATGAGTAAATGCAGAGGTAATTTTTTGTCACATCAGTTGAATAGTTGCTCAACTATCACATTGTGAAGCTCGGAGGTAATACAAAATGTCACATCAAACATCATGCCACAGCGGATGCTGTACTTCAATGGAATCCGTAATTAAAGAACGAACTATATCCACTTCCCCACAGGTTGATTGGAAAAAAGCGACTTGGCTAATAGCAGGAACACTTATCTTCATTGCAGGAATATTGCTTGAATATGTGTTTGACGCAACAATAGATGACCGCATAGCAACAGCGGTTTTTGCCGTTAGTTATATATTACTTGGATATAAAGTGCTGTTTCGTATGGTGAAAAATATCATAAAAGGACGCGTCTTTGACGAGAACTTCCTCATGGGCGTTGCAACTCTTGGCGCAATTGCAATAGATAGATTTCCTGAAGCCATGGCTGTTATGCTGTTCTATCAAGTCGGTGAGTTTTTCCAAGAGCTTGCAGTAGCAAAATCAAAAAAGCGTATTGGCGACTTGATGGATATACGTCCTGACTATGCAAATATTTTACAAGATGGGCAAATGATGACTGTCGCCCCGGAAACAATGCAAGTCGGAGATATCTTTTTCGTAAAACCCGGCGAGAAAATACCACTTGACGGAACTGTTGTTGAGGGTGAAGCCATGATTGACACGTCTGCTTTGACCGGAGAGTCTGTTCCGCGAAAAGCAGTGATTAACGATACAGTTCTATCCGGATGTATCAATCAAAATGGATTGTTGACCATAAAAGCAACAAAGACATTTGGTGAATCAACTGTATCAAAAATACTTTACCTTGTGGAGAATGCCGCCGAGAAAAAAGCACCTACCGAAACATTTATCAAGAAGTTTGCTAAGTTCTACACACCTGCAGTTGTAATATCCGCTGTACTACTTGCTATTATACCCCCATTATTCTTTGGCGGTATGTGGACCGATTGGATTCATCGCGCTCTGATCTTTCTGATTATCTCCTGCCCTTGCGCCTTAGTACTGTCTATCCCTATGGGCTTCTTCGGTGGAATCGGCGCGGCTTCTAAAAAAGGAATATTGGTTAAGGGTGGCAACTACATTGAAGCCCTTGCAAACTTAGACATAGTCGTGTTTGACAAAACAGGCACACTGACCGAAGGCGTGTTCCGTGTCACTAAACTTCATACTGCCAACGGATTTAGTGAGAATGAACTGATGGAATGGGCAGCATATGCCGAAGCCTTTTCTAACCATCCGATTGCATTATCTATCCGTAGTGCGTACGGGAAAGAGATTGATAAAAGTGAACTTTCCGATTACAAAGAAATATCAGGTCACGGTGTGAGTGTTCGAATTAAAGATAGGATGATTTTGGCAGGCAATAATAAGCAGATGGAACAAGCAGGGATTGTATACACCGCAATAGAAAGTGCTTCCACAAAAGTATATGTTGCAGTTGATGGTGTTTTCGCTGGTTGTATTCTTATTTCTGACCAAATCAAAGAAGATAGTTTCGAACTGGTTAATGCATTGAAAAAACTTGGTGTACGTAAAACAGTTATGCTCACAGGTGACTCTCCACAGATTGCTGCTGCTATAGCTACAGAGCTGCAACTTGATGAAGTGCAGTCCGAACTTTTACCTCAACAAAAAGTAGAGCATGTTGAGCGGTTAATCCGACACAAGCAGGGCAAAAAGGCATTAGCTTTTGTTGGTGACGGCATAAACGACGCGCCTGTATTAGCAATGGCTGATGTTGGCATCGCAATGGGCGGAATAGTGCTCCATACGACAAATTCCTGTGCGGCTTCACCGGACATTTCGTCGCAATCCTGCGTTGCTCGTCAGTTAAATACCAATGGGTATTCGCCCTCCTCGCGCCTTGGCTTGCAACAAAATCCCTCGGTGCTTCCGCACAGGAATTTGTCGTATGGAGCACCAGGTTCGGACGCCGCCATTGAGGCTGCTGATGTGGTGATTATGACTGATGAGCCTTCAAGACTAATTGATGCAATTAAAATTGCACGCTTTACAAAGCGGATTGTCTGGCAAAACATTGTAATGAGCTTGGGTGTTCAATTTCTGTTTTTATTCCTAGCCACATTAGGTATTTCCTCATTATGGGAAGCCGTATTTGCCGATGTCGGTGTGAGCTTGCTTGCAGTCTTTAACGCAATGCGAGCAATGAAGCAAGCGTGAGAAAGGAAATAATTTAATGAACTGGGAACATATTGAAATACCTAATGGTGAGACAAATTTATTTTGTAATGCGCATATTACAAGCAAAACAGCTATGAATATTATCTGCGTCCATACACCTATTATTACAACACTAGCTTTACAAAAAGCCTATGAGCCATTTATGAAGTATGATGTAAATATATTCGCAATTGATTTTGCAGGCACAGGAAAAAGCACAAGTGAAAAAAGGCTTTCTCGCGAATCTTTTGTGAAAGATTTGGACTCTGTCGTTGACTACATTGAGAGTAACTATTCTATGGACATCCATCTATATGCACCAACGGGCATTGGTGATATGCTTGCTCAATACATGGAGGTATTGTATAATGATTTCAGAAAGAGAACTAATATAGATATGGTTCGTAACCTGTGGAGTAACAACTCCACTTCAGTGTGAAGTGGCTTCCAAGGTTGTAGAGGAATTAAAGTGTTTAATAAAAAAGAAAAATTAAAGTTGCTGTTTTTACTGTTGTTTCTAGTCTCTTCAATATTTATGCTTTCTGGTTGTTCTGGCAGGCCAAATTTAATAACTATAGGACTGGAATATATGGAGAATAAATATGGAGAAAGATTTGAATATCGTGGACCATGGGGAGGAATGTCATCGCGTCATTTTACTCAGTTTTTAGCTACAAGCAATAGCTTTCCAGACCATCTAATTTTTGTTGAAGTAAATAACTCTGAAAATAATATGATAGTTAAAGATAATTTTTTAGCAGTAAAACACTATAATGCAACTGTTGAGTTATTATATCATCATGCAACTACTATTTTTGATGAGGCAATTATACACTATAATGTTTCCAAGCATGGATTGTCGCCTGATTTATCAGCAAATGCTACGCTTTATGAAGTTCTTGCAGATACCAATAGGCCTTTTATTATTATGATTGAAGTAAAAGAAAGTAACATTTCATCAAGAACACAAGTCGAAGAAGTAGGAAGATTAATTGCTGAAAACATAGAGCGCTTTATTCTTACAATAGTAGTGGTGGATAATAATGTATATAATACCCTTACTAGAGACGAGCTAAATAGTAAGATAGGTTTAGGAAGAGTTATTGCTTTTAATATAACAAATAGTAATGGTAATGTTAACACCACACAAGTAGATATTTGGTGATTTTGTTAGACATCTGTTTTGTTTTATTAAAATAACTAAATTTCCCCACTTTGCTTTAGTGCTTCCATGACTGCACTCGCTTTATATCTGGTTTCTTGGTATTCCTTCTCCGGCACACTGTCAGCTACGATACCTGCGCCGGCTTGTACATATACTTTTTCATCTTTCAGCACCGCCATGCGGATTCCGATACACATGTCCATGTTGCCTGTAAAGTCGATATACCCTATCGCTCCGCCGTACACGCCTCGTTTCACGTCCTCTACCGCATCAATAATCTCACAAGTCCGTTTTTTCGGTGCACCAGAGAGTGTTCCTGCAGGAAATGTAGCGGCGATGACATCAAGGGCATCCACCCCTTTACGCAAGTTTCCTTGAACGCAGGAAGAAATGTGGCTGACATGAGAAAATCGCTTAATTTGCCGGTATTCTGAAACCCTCACACTGCCGGATGCCGAAACTTTTCCGATGTCGTTTTTCGCTAGGTCTACGAGCATATCATGCTCTCCTAGTTCTTTTTCATCATGAAGTAGAGCATTAATCAATGCTTTGTCTTCCGCATCCGTTTGCCCGCGTGGACAAGTACCTGCAAGGGGGAATGAACTGATTTCACCGTCGCGCAGAGCAACTAGCGTTTCTGGGGACGCACAGGCAAGTTCTATGTCCCCGATACGCATGTGCACCATATAGGGCGATGGGTTGATGGTGCGCAGCATGCGGTAGGTGTTCATGAGGCTGCCTTTGAAAGGCGCTTCATGACGATTGGAAATAACCGCTTGCAAAATGTCGCCGTCGACGATATGCGATTTAACTGTGTCGACCATTTCTATAAAATCGGTCTCAGAGTACAAGGGCGAAAATTCTCCACAGACCGAAGGTGCATCTTTTGGATGAGGCTCTGTATCCAAAATCATTTTCTCCATATCTTTGAGTTCGGTAATTCCCTTAATATAGCCTGTTTCAATGTCTGCGGCAGGAACATTGACTATAAGAAATATCTTCTGCTTAAAGTGATCGAACGCGATTACTTTGTCGATGAGCATTAGGTGAAAGTCACGGAAGCCGTTGTCATTTTTCGCTATTGACTTGAAGTCTGGGATAAAATGTCGTACAAAATCATAAGCGAAATAGCCCACGAACCCACCAGTGAAGGGCGGCAACTCAGAGATACGCGGGCTCTTGTACTTGGAAATCATTGCGCGAATAACAGAAACTGCATTCGGCTCAAGGTCAGTCTTCGAGGACTTATCAACAATTGTAATCGCATCTCCTATCCCGAACACCTCACGTACTGGTTTGTAGCCCAAAAAGGAATATCTGCCCCAACGATCAGCACCGTTTACGCTTTCGAGAATGAACCAATCGTCACTCTGCCTCTTGATGTTACGGAGCACTTCAATGGGTGTTTTCATATCGGAAAATATTTCCAGCGCAATGGGGATAATCGTGTTGTTTTCGGCGAGCGTTTTCGCCTCGTTTAATGTGGGTCTGATCATTGTTTATGCCTCCTTTTTAATAAAAATAAAAAATCCCTGACAAAACTAAAAGTTCTGTCAAGGACGAATTCACAATATCCGTGGTGCCACCTTGATTTACGGCTAAAGCCGTACACTTAGCAGAGTACTATCATACTCCCGACAACTGACGTATGCCTTCACGTCATGGAATACTCGGTTAAAACACCTTTGACCATGCCCTCAGCGGTCCATTTAACAGCCTGCATTTCTATCCGACTCTCAGCATCTCGGACTCTCTGTACAGCGCATTTGCTGTTTTTACTTCCGCTTCAACGGTTTTTATATTAATTTTTAAAGACATTATCACAAAAAATTTTACTTGTCAATACAGTACATAAAAAAATTGCATTATGGTGTGCACAGGCAATGCACTATCGGTAGCATCGACTTCGCTTATTACACGCACAATCTCGCCTTACTTTTCTTGTTTGCTACAACGGAGAAAAAGCCGTCGACTATGCCATTGAAAGTCGACGGTTTACATTTGCATTGCTCTAATTATAGATACTCAATTTGTTTAATTGCTACCTCGCTTATGTGCCTTTCGCTAATAATTGTTCGTTCCTCGCCTCTTGTTATGAGTCTTATATAATTTCTATGTATTCTGCACATTTGCGGACTACAGCTATGAGAGATTACCTCTCCGTCTAAAAGCGTAATTCTCATTTCTGAATATACATAGTTTGCTGTTCTCCATACAAGTGCAATCATCAGGTAAAACCACCATACCGACAATACCCAACCAATAATTGTGATTGTTTGAGTTAGCCAAGCTTGCTGCTCAAGTAGTGCAAATGGCAAAAATACAAAAGTCAATATTACAGAGATAAAAGAAACCCAGTGAATTGATAGGTACATTCGCCGACTCACATTCTGTGCTTTCTCCATCATGGCTTTCATTCGTTTTGTTCTAAATAATACACCCCATAACAAAGCTATTGTAACAATGGTCATGATTGCTGATAAAATAAATAATGGCAAAAGCTCCGTAATATAGAGTAATACTATGGCAATACCACCAATAAACACAACGATCATTGGTATTGCATTTAGATATATAAAAAATAATATTGAAGCTATGACTACGCTTTTATCAATTTTCTTATAATTTACAGACCTCTTTGATATTAAGGACATAATCAGTCCCATTAATCCACTTATGACCATTCCAACAGCCTTGAGTAGTTGCGGATTTATCTCAGTTAATTGTTCTAACATTTAACATCTCCTATCTTTCGTAAACAAAAGTTATAATTGTCAACTTAATTTTCATAATGGCAATCTCATTATTTCTTCCCAGCTCTCTTCATCTTCGACTTCTATCTCGCCTGTATATTCGAAGCCAAAGCTGCCGTAAAACTTAGGTGTCACTTCACTCTTAGGGTCAGTGCCTGTATAAAATGCGTTTGCTTTTCCGTACTTCCCTGCTTTTGCTTCTTCTATCAATAATTCCATAGCTGCCCTGCCATATCCTTTGTTTTGGTGTTTTTCATCAATCATGTTGCGATATAGGAAATAATAGGGTTGCCCTTTGTTATCAATAGAGTCCATAAATTCTGTTGGCGGATTGCATAATGCCATAATAAACCCGACAGGATCTTCATTGTTGTATATAACGTAAACAATAGGTTCCTGCTTATACTCCGAACGATAAGCAAATGCCTCTGCTAAGCTCCAACTATTTGGGGCTACTAGTTCTGGGTCTGCCTTCATCAGCCAAACCGCATCAAGATTTTTTATTGTTAATTCGCGTAGTGTTACCATAAATTGGTATACCTCCATTTGTACGTATAGGTTGGGTTCTCACCCGAAATTAAACTGCGGTAATTATAGACATTTATTTTCCACAATGATAGAATCATATCATGAAAAATCTCAAAAATATAGACAAAAATATATCAGTTTACCATTTCACTAAAAAAGAAAACATTGAATCCATATTTCAAAATGGACTAATACATGGTACAAATTATAATACTTTGGGAAGTCCACTTCGCAAGGGCGCAAACTATTTTTGGCTTTCGCCTGCACACGACCTCATGGGCTATAAAGGTAATGATGAGTATATATGCTTGAAAGTCACAATTGACACTGATTTTTGTATCATTGGTAATATAGATCTAATATCGTCAGCATTTTACAATTATGTAATGGAGAAACAAGGTCGTCCATTATATAATTATTCAACATTAGTGAAGCTATTTGATACGACCGCAGTATCATATAGCTCCTACAAAATCGGTCATTTTAGAGCGCCCGAAGTAATTGTTCAGCACGAAATATCACCTGAACATATAGAAATTGCAACATTCAGTGAGGGGTTCGACAGTTTTGCAGATAATTATAAAGTTTATTATGACAACTTAAAGTCGAAGCTATCAACTCTAACAAACAACAGCTTTTCTGATCTTCGTTCATTGGTTCACGAATTGGAAGAAAGCAGCAAAATTAAAATGGTTGCGCTTCACGATGATTCGTTTGGAATGTTAAACTCCTATATCATAAGTGATACAAACGAATTTTTCACGGTAGAGCAAAACTACCACAAATGACCGAACCGCAACAAGCTGTTATCATTTCAATTTTCCTCACATATATCATATCCACTAATTTACGTTTCGCAAACATCAACCACATATGGCATAATCAAATCCCGTCTCTTTGAAAAGCTCACGGGCTTGTAATATTACTTTGTTCATTCCATCATCCCCTCTTGCCTACGCAGTGCGCCTTGCTTCGAGTTCATTTTCCAGTAGCTCTAGCAACAACGGAATACTTTCATCGTCTACATTGAATTGAAAGCAACTGAACTTACATTTTTGATAGTGAGCTTCCCTTATATGAAAGTCATATCCGATACATTTATCCATACAAGCACCCGGTTCAGTCATATTTACACATGCATGAACCTTGTCAATTTGCTTTGTCATGCTTTCCGGTAAACGGTTTAATACTTCAGGGTATTTCGCGTAGTTGGCGACATATACGCTTGCCTTAAAGCTTCTTTTACGAAGTATGAAATTAAAAATACCCCGTCTCCCTTGCTTATACTTCACAGAGAATAGGTTTGTCTTGGACGATCCAACAACAACCTTACACCCTTCGTGTACTAATTTCTCATGAACAGTGTGAACAAAGTCCTTATATTCGTCCTTTACCTCCATGAGAAAATCTTGAAATTGATAATCTAACTGTTCCATATTTATGACCGCTCCTTTAGTTAATTATTGTTTATTGCTTCGCTCGATTCTACCACACAAAACGCGACAACCGTGTGTCATGTTTGTAGAATTTCATTTAAAATTATACACTACGAACAACACCCATATCAAATAATTTTCTCACAAAACTTGACATAGGTAGATTATCTATGTATACTTATATGTAGATTATCTACCTAAGGAGGAATACGCATGGCATCAGATAAAAATGTACTTTCAGGCAATACTACAATGCTGGTTCTCAACTTGCTTGAAAGCAAAGACATGTATGGGTATCAAATCATTGAGGAGCTTTCCAAAAAGTCTGAAGATGTATTTCGCTTGAAAACAGGAACCTTATATCCCCTATTGCATAGTTTAGAAAAAGCAGGAGCAGTAACTTCCTATGATGAAAATGCTGACAATCAGCGTGTCAGGAAGTATTATCAGCTGACTAGCGAAGGAAAAGGCCTGTTAGCAAAAAAACAAGCTGAATGGGCAACATACACAAAGGCTGTGAGCCGAGTCATGGACGGAGGTGTGGGCTATGCATTCGCTTGATAAAATCAATGAATATGTAACTTCCCTATGTCAAGAAGTTCGTTGGAAAAAGGCACATCTGCGCATTTCAAAAGAAATGACAAATCACATTGTAGACGGACGAGATACCTATGTAGAACAGGGACTTGACGAACAGTCGGCGACGGAAAGAGCAATTGCTGACACAGGGGACGCAACCATAATAGGGTCAGAACTTGACCGTATCCATCGCCCTCGACCACAGTGGACCATGTTTGCTTGGGTCGCTGTTCTCTTAATAATAGGCGTCATCGCAAGCATGTTCCTTTATGGTGATTTCAATCTGCTTCGTCACATACTTGGAGTGACCATTGGCATTGCGCTTATGTTAGGAGCATACTACATTGATTTCACAATATTCGGAAAATATTCCTACATTATATATGGTGCCGTAGCTTTGCTTACGGTTGCAATTCTTTTTTTACCCTTTAGTTTTGTTTATTTTCTTAATCAGCACAGACTTGATACTTTTCGTATTGTTGAATCATTTACATTATTGTTTCCATTAGTTTTTGCGTCTGTTCTTTTTAGAGCAAAAAGTAAGGGTTATGTAGGGGGTTTTATATGTTGGATAGCGTATGGACTCTTGTGCGTTCTCAGCTTTTGGTCACATGGAAGTTTCTTTCACTTCGCAATCATAGGAGCCGCGCTTTTTGTCATCGCTGCTTTACGAGGTTGGTTTGGGGTTCATCGCATTATAAGCGCCTTGCTTGCCCTGGCTCTTTCTCTGTTTGTCATTGCCGTTGGGATTGGTGGTGTGGTTATCTTTGGTAACGCCCATGTCACAATGCGATTACTGGCCATCTTTAATCCATATATTGAACCATACGGCGCTGGTTGGTTACCTCTACTAACAAGAGAAATATTAAGTGGAGCTGTGCTACTCGGAGAAGGACATGTGAACTTCGAATTTTTACCTAGTGGACATGCGGATTTTCTCTTGACATCGCTTATATCCCGTTTTGGTTGGCTTCCGTTTGCAGTCGTTTTGAGCGCATTGCTCTTTTTTATATTTAAAGCAACTATGCGTTGCTGGAGGCAAAAAAGCGGTTTAGGTTTCCTTGTGTCAACAGCAATTGTGCTGACATTCTCTGCCCAAACTCTCTTATTTGTTGCTTGGAACATGGGCGTTATATTTGCACAGATTTCGCTACCCCTCATATCGTCTAATTATTTTGCAATGATTATCAACTTAGGATTAATCGGCTTTATGCTCTCGGTATTCCGAACCGGCGATGTCGTTGTCGATGAAAAGTTTTTACCTATCAAAAAGGCAAAGTGATTAGATTTTGACACCCACAGAAGCGGTTGCATTTTGTTGATGTGATCGCTTCTTTCATTGTTTTAATAATTATTTTAAATCACCCAACATTTTTCCTGTTACAATCGTATTAATATTACAGCGGAGGTAGGTTCGTGACAAAAGAAAATTTTAAAGACATCTATGAGCGACACTTTACTATGGTATATCGTGTTTGCTTTTCGTATATGAAAAATGCACCGGATGCAGAGGATGCGGTTGCAGACGTGTTTGCAAAGCTTCTCATAAAAGGGATAGACTTTGAGAGTAAAGAGCATGAGAAAGCTTGGCTATTACGCGTTGCAATAAATCAGTGCAAAGATAGTCTCAAGCATTGGTGGCGTCGAAATTCTAACATTGATAATCATCAAATCCAAGAGTCTGACCTCTTGCGGGAAAATTATGTACTCGAAATAGTTTTAGGGTTACCAAAGCGGTACAAAGACGTAATCTATCTCTATTATTATGAAGGATATGGAACGGCTGAAATTGCCAAAATACTCAAAAAACCACATTCCACCGTTCGTTATCACATGAGAGAAGCACGAAACTTGTTGAAGGAGATCTTAGAAAATGAAGAATAATAAAATTATAGATGCTTATAATGAAATTAAGCCCGACGATTATGCAAAGCAGCGTGTTTGGAACAAGGTGACGAAAGAAAGGCAAAACAAGAGACGCACCCTGCCTATACTCACAGCGACGGCGGCACTGTTAGCAATTGCTTTTACAGCTTACTTACTATTTCCGACACAAGTCAACAACTCGTTCACTGTCAGAGCATATGCCATTGGACAACTTGAAGATGGCACTCTTACGATGCTTGAACTTGACATTTCAGCATTAAATGACGCGCGTGGTTGGGGCGCTTTTTTTGATGGAGAATTTCTGTATCTGAACATTTTTCTTGATATTTCCGGGGACAACATCACAGCTGTTGATTTCAGTACAGAAGATGGCTTTTTTGCAAAGCAGTATATTGATTTTGGTACCACACAAAGATATGTGGTCGACATAGACTACAATGTAATTGCCGCAATTTATGACAATATAGTTGG
>Ga0123355_10009166_pt1 | contig 15015 bp, 7 predicted proteins | sample TergutEmb28metaG_3_FD_89872 | JGI IMG/M metagenome (GOLD analysis project Ga0123355, IMG submission 89872) | Embiratermes neotenicus P1 segment gut microbial communities from Petit-Saut dam, French Guiana - Emb289 P1 | ecosystem: Host-associated > Arthropoda: Insects > Digestive system > Gut ...
AAAAATAAAAAAAAAAAAAAGGAATATATAGAAAAAAAAAATAACAAAAGGAACAATAAGTTATAAAATTTGTAAAAAAGAAAAAAAAAAAAAAAAAAAAAAAATTTATAGAGATAGCAAAAAAAAAAAAAAAAAAAAAAAAAAGGAATATTTTTTCAGCTAAAAACTCTCAATTTTCCAAGTAAGAACCTTTACATTGGAGTGCGATTTGTTTTACCTTTAATTTTATTTTTAAATATATTTTGGGTTTGATGCACCCGATGCTTTGTGGTACTTCTGTTCACGAAAAAAAATTTGTGTAAGTTAACGTGTTTTTCGTAGAGTTCCGCTGACATAAAGGAAAACATAGAAAGGAGAGAAATACATAAATTTTACAGTTTTACTAATAAAATTGTGCTGCCCAGCCGAGTCATATTCCTGGCGCCACTGTATTCTTTTTTCCCAGATAGGAGATTCTCTTCCTGGACAGGACGATCCAGAGAGATTTATTTTATTTTCGTGCTGTAAAGATAGCCCTGTGTGTAAGAGTTATCAGTGGGGACAGACAGGCGCCCGGCTACATTAAGGAATGGCGGAGTAACGGGATAAAATGGGTGTTCAGAAAATACAAATATTTCTTCTTCTTCTTCTTCCTCTTTTTCTTTTTCTTTTCCTTCTTCTTCTTCTTCTTCTTCATCATCATCATCATCATCTTCTTCTTCTTCTTCTTTTTCTTCTTCTTCTTCTTCTTCTTCTTCTTCTTCTTCTTCTTCTTCTTCTTCTTCTTGGACTCCTTGAAACTCGAAAATGAAACATCCGGAACCACTAACACCGGGACACAGCTTCATATCCCAGAAGTCCTGACTCCTTTTTACTTATTCTTGTTCACAGTACTCGAAAATATATAAAGAGCTGTTTAATAGTGAGATACTCTAAGTTATGTGCACCTGATCAGACTGAACATCTGTAACATTGAATGTCGATTTTGTTCACCACTCTTGCGTTATTTCCGAGATTTCTGGTTTAGAACTTCGGTCAGGAGTTGCGGTTTTCGTTGTTGTACTGCAGCACAAACATCCAGGTTCGGCCCCAAGCGAAGTTACTATAAGGGAATATTTAGCATAAATTTTGTCTTTCACGTTATTTGGTATATGAAACCACAACACGGGTTGAGTGGAGCTTCAGCTCGGGGGGGTGTCTTATTAAGAATTTCGTGTAGCGGCAATCTACTCACGAAGATTGGGGTTGAAAAACCGCTGGTTAGTGCGAAGAGAAGACAGTAAATTCGAAGTTTTCCGGCTAAGAGTCTCGATACTAAGCAAATCAGAAACGTCGTAAGTAGTCAAGATCCGATGTTGTGTCATTGTGTTGGGTTTTCTGTACACGACGAGACTGATGAAATTTACATAAATTGCTCGAACTGTGAGACGAGAGGAGAATTTGTTTTAAACAACATTATCCAGGAACACGATAGATAATAGGAGAAGTAACTGGCAATTTTAAGCAAGAAAAGTTCCGTAATGTGGGAAAACGTTTAATTTAACATGCCAGAAAAATACGGTTTACACAATATGGATTGCATTCTGATTGGGAGAATAACACACAATACGGAAATAATGTCAGAATGGGACAGTGAAAGATAATAAGGAAATAAATGGCTTCTTAATACTAAATGTTCTGAGCTGGAAGAATTGTTACGGCCGTTGCAAAATAACTCTTCTTAAAATTTATGATCTTGGATGCTGTAATGGAATTGTCTTTGCAGGAGCAGCACAGATAAATCGAGGTTGCTGCATCAATATGCCAATTTGTTACCATCTTGCCATTACTCCTCGGTTCCATTACAACACAGCTTACCTTTGTACAAAGCAAACGAGATCCTACACGCCTGGAACGCAGACAGAGTATCCAGACTGCTCACTCATATTGTTTCGGAACAAGAAAAATTGTAATGTCATCTAATTTATACTCCGAAGCAGCTCTGAAATAATCGGAGGCAGATATGTACTACAGACAGCCTTCCCATTTTTTGCCAGAAAGCTACAGCGGCATTTTCATCGAAACAAATAAAATCACCTGCTATTTGTTAATTTGAGGGACTATTGTGTGCTTAACATTACTTTCAGCGAGTTACTGACAAGCACACGTTTAGTTGAAGTCGATTTCAAATTACGTATAGCGTACATAACATTATTTGGTTTCACACAGTGCATAAAATAGTAAACTATTTGCATGATTCACATCCGAATCTACAGCACGGATTTCGATTAAATTTGATATATGGCAGCCTACAGTATAAGTTATGGGAATATTTTATTTTAGTCTTTGATATTTCAACAGAGTACTCTTCGAATTATGTTATATAAATCCGCTGTGTAAAAAAATAACAAGAATCTGGTAAACGGAACAGGCAGGTCGGGACACAACTCATGAAATCTTAGTAATTAACCAACTTAATGCACAAAATCTTGTTTTATAATAAGTTTATTATATACCTCTACATGTTTCGAGCACTGTGTATTCATCATCAGGAGGTCAGAGTTGTAGTATACAGCATCTGGTATCATCACACCTGTAGGTGGCCGTCCGGTGCACAGGTTGAGAAAGGACCTGTGCACTGGACGGCCACCTACAGGTGTGACGATTCCAGATGCTGTATACTACAATTTTGACCTCCTGACGATGAGCACACAGTGCTCGAAACATGTATAGGTATATAATAAACTTATTATAAAACAAGATTTTGTGCATTAAGTTGGTTAATCACTAACATTATACTGAGATGCACGATCAGCAAAACATCGAAACAACACACGAAGTCTACTTTTCCATTGCGCATATTTACAGTCCTGAAAATCTTGCAGCGTTAATTTTATAAATCCAATAAACACATGCAATTTGGCCGAGAGGTTAGGATGCTTATCTCGTGTGCAAATGACCATACGATGGAATCATACTCAAGGATAAAATATTTTATTTGAGTTTTCAATGCGGTGTATTAATATTGCTTTTATAGAACATGCTGTATTATATTTATCAGCCTACAAACATTCGAATATAAAATTTAATTTCTTGCCATAGTCGTGTTTGTAATTGTTAAACAGTGATCCACGCAACGTTTCTAGAAGCACTTATACGTACGGAATCTTTCTTTACCAGACTACACCTGTCCAGATCCAATGGTTCATTGCTCACCACCATCAAACCGAAATGATGATGATAACGATCTTTCAAGTGTACATTTTCTTCACCAAATAAACTCTGCTGCTACGGACAAACGGTATATTAAGAAAGAATTCTGGAGAATAAACAAGAGAAGATTCCATAACACTGTTCAGATTTCGCAGTAGGGTCAGTAAACCTACACTACGGAATGACTGGGAATGTTGGACTCTGCCAAAGTAAAGAATTGAAGTAATAAGGCTAGACCATTGGTTGGTGTAACATGAAAGAAACTTGCCCGAAATGCAAACAATCGACACAAACTTGGGGAAGACAATCAGTAGCAGAAACATATGCAACAGATGCCAGCAGATCGTCTGGTCAGAGTAGCAACGGAATATATAAAATGAACTACCCACAAGCTTTCCAAAGCGCGATTTATTGTTAAGAAACAGTTGGTAATGTTATGCAACGTATGTCCTGAGACGTTTAGTTTCGAGTACACGTCACCGTCAATCCGCAGTGTTGTTTGTCTTAACCATAAGGCGCGTTGTTCGGTGCAGTCAAGGCGTTCAGTGTAAAGCACAGCTTAATCATTATCAAATGACTGTGGAATACACACTCCACGAATTTTGCAGCATGCGCTTCGCCCTAGAAGCTTGCAATATTCGAGCTGGCACGGATGCACGGGAGTCTGGTCTACATTATTCTGGCCGACGTCAATCAGACAGTAACGTGTTTCGGCTTTTCAAGCAGCGTCTCCGTGAAACAGGATGTGTAATACCTACGGTATTTGAGAATGCAGGTCGCGCACGGTCTGTACGGACACCAGCCAGTGAAGATGTCATAATTGCAGCTGTAGAACAACAGGCGTGAAGAAGGTCAGGTGATGTAGCACGGTGGGACTGTCCCAGCCGAGAGTTCCCGTAGTATTTCTTGACAATCAATTGGATTCACAATTGTCACATTTGTAAAATTCACATATGATTTCAGACGACCTTCCTCTACCTACACTGCAGATGTAAGTAAGATGCACCCATCTTTTTACCCCTTGTAAAATTGGTGATTGGTCGGTTAGGTGTGTCTCGAAAACTAAACTTCCAAGCGATATGTTGTGGAACATTTTAGACTTGTTTTTAAAGCAGGCATCACAGGATGGGAGTTTTCAGTGCGAATGTATTTCCGCCTTGAAAACACCGAGGGTAAAGAAACATGGGAGGTGATAGGACATGTGAAAGAGCCCATATACTTTAGTACAGAAGACGAACTACCACGTGGAATTAGAAGAGTAAAAAGGGAATTAAATCTTCAGGTGAGACTTCCCAGTTGTGTTGTATAGAATCATAAAATATATAGGTGAAATATAGTCAAACACAACTTATATAATGTTTTTTATTATTAAGATGTATTCTTACATTTCTTCTTTCAACGACATATTTCGTCTGTAGCTAGGAGCCATCTTCAGGTTGATCACTTTTTTCTTAGCAAGGTAAAACATACAAGTAACAATTCTATTGTTATTGTTGTTGTAACAATTAGCAATGCTATTGTTATTGTTGTTTAGCAATAACAACATCATTGCTAATTGTATGGTTTACCTTGCTAAGAAAAAAGTGATCAACCTGAAGATGGCTTACAACTATAGCCGAAACATGTTGAAAGAAGAAATGTAAGAATACATCTTAATAATAAAAAACAAAAAAATAGGTTGTGTTTGACTATATTTCACCCACACGTTTTATGAAGGAATTACATAATGGAGCTGTAAATGTCAACGGTAACTTGTTTTAAACACAGGAGAGAAATATTTCTGTTCTCTAAACAATCCGTATCAGCTCCGAGGCCCACCAAACTTTCTACTCAATGGGTATTAAAGACTTTTACGGTGATTCAGTTGCCGGCGCGTGGAACTGAAGGGAGGTGGTCTACCTCTACTCCCCGTAGGAGGCCTATATGTCCTCATGGCATGTGCAAGGACAATTTTACCTTTTGGTTTTACTTTTCTTTTATTGCCTTTTATAGAAGAAACTGAAAACAACGCTTTGAAGATATTAGCTGCAACAGCACACGGAAAAAAGAATATTAGCGTAAGGTAAAATGCGACGGGGGAGATTCGTCTTAAGAGAGGTGGAAATGCTGTAATTTGTAATGACTGAACAGATAATCGTGTCCTAGTACTAGGGAATATCAATGACAAGGATAAACATGAGGAAGACATAATGAATTTCAAAATTAAGGGCAAAGAACACTCAGTAGATTTTTACTTGAAACTGCATTGGCTTAGACATGCTAACGAGGTTTTATTTAAATTAAACCGTCTTGTTACGATTCTCACTGATTTACGTGTAACGAACTTCATTTAAACAATGAGCCTTGGATGAAGTACATGATAATTCATGACACAATAAGTATTAAAATTGATTGCCTATTTTGAAATTGCAAGTACAGTATTAACATGTAAGATGTGTCTGCTGCCTGTATACACAAGTAATTTTAGATGGTACTTCTGAATTAAATAGAGAGATTCGTTACCTCTTAGTAGAATCTTTCCTCATCTGTCACACACAATTGAACAGCATTTGTTGTGAAAGATGGTCTTGTAGCACAGGTTGTACACTTCTTTGAAAGATGTACTACGGTGTAACTGTTCTCCTTTAAAAAGTTACTAGCAAAATCTTTAAAGGATTCAGGCTTTTAATTCTGCATGGACGTGCAGCCACTTAATATCCATGCTTCTGCTTTGCTCGCTGACAGAATGAGCATACAGATACTAAGCTTGCAGATTCGCAAGGGAAACCCGCGACACAGCTGTTTTGTGCACGGCACGCATGCGTGTATCCTGGCCGCGAAATAACCTTCAATAATCTGAAATAGGAAATCCTGCAACTTTATCGTTCGACAGCAATAAAATGACAGTAAGCAAGCTAGTTCTTCAGTGTTATAAGTGCCATAAACAAAACCGGTCTGACGCAATTCAGTACGCTTCTAAAGGTGGCTTATTACAACGAGGGCTATTTAACTTCTACACTTGTGCAGCATCTGTGATTCCAAAAATGCAATCGTGAACATAATGTTCCGGAAACAGATTAAGATTGCAAAACATATTGTTTTCTTTTCTTTTTTTGTAATGTATTGAACACTGCACAACCAAATCCTAAATACGCGTGGGTTATCAAATATATCAACTCAGTCCTACATAGCGCGAGATATCTATCCGACAGTTTTTCCAACGCGAAAACTTATCAGCCTGATCTGTGACAGTAGGAAAGGCCGCAGTAGCCCAGTCAATGTCGTAACGAGGTTATATTCTGGACAGCCAACATTCGATTATGGACAGGAGCACAGATTTTAGTAATTAACCAACGTAATAAACAACTTGTATTATAATAAGCTTATTATATGTCTGTACATGTTTCGAGCACTATGTGCTCATCATCAGGAGGTCAAAATTAATATTATACAGCATCTGGTATCATCACACCTGTAGGTCGCCGTCCCATGCAGTAAGTTGGTTAATTACTAAGTTTATACTTAGATGGGCGGTCAGCAAAACACACACAAAAAAAAAGGAGCACAGATATTTCTTTCCGACACCGCTCATGATAATTCGTGGGGCACACCCGGGTTCTTATTCATTGGGTACCAGAGAATGCTCCCTATAGTAAAGACAACTGGGAGCTGAAACTAATCATTCACTCTCATCTATTGTTTGGATAAACAATGTGTGGTCTATATCACCATTTCTCCATGACTGGTGCCTACTCAAGAACCGGAACAAAATTAACTGTACTGTATCTCTGATATTAGTAAGATTAAAACTATTTCTTACCTATTTTCACTGCCATGTTATTAAATCAAATGAATCTGCATTTGTGTTTTTTTGTATTATAAACAGCAGCTGCTCCACAGCAACCCAAATGTGCGGGAAATTTGTGTTTCTTAGATGGTGGGTTATAATATGATACAAATTTGCGCGTGATTAAAAATGGCATTATCTTGATTAACTAAGTAATTCCACGCTACGGAGTCCTTGATAGGCGAATAGTTCCTGCGATTCCAAGAAACTGTACCCACTTTGTGGCACCCGAAGTTTCATGACCGCCAATCGTCCCTGTCCTCAGCCAGACAATCCACTTCACTGCCATCCATCTTATTTCTTCAAGACACATTTTAATATTAAGTTACTATGTACGCCTATTCCTTCCAAGCAGTGTCTGTCCCTCAGGTGTCCCCCCAAACGCTCCTGATTTTATTATCCAAATCATATTTGGTGAGGAGTAAAATTACGAAGTTACTCTTTAGGTGATTTTCTTCAGTCTCCTTTTACGTGTTTCTTCTTAGGCTGAAATATCTTCATCGGCACCCTGTTCTCGAAATCCCTCAGTCTACGTCCTTTCCCTTATATGAGAGACCAAGTTTCGTACACGTACGTAACACGATGCACATCAGAATTCTCTGTCTTTTATTCCTTATAGCCATAGGCATCCAACGGGAAGACAAAGATTTTGGACCGACTGACAATAACCTTTTCCCGAATTTAACTTGCTCTTATTACATTCAACCCGGGGGTAAAGCGGCCGGAGCGTGACGTTGACTACCCACCCCATATCGCGCCGAGGTTAAAGAAAGAGTAGAGATATACCTCTACTCCCCCTCTGGGCCTTCGTGGCCTGTTCTAGTGTGAAATTTGCCTTATACATTCAGGAAGTCAATTTTGAGTTTTTATTGTTGTTCACAGATATTAGAAATCAGCCACGTCCTCAAAGTATTTATTGAATACCTTTAGGTTGCGATATTGCCTTGCATTACGTCCACGAAATATGAATGTACATGTAGGTTTCTCAGCTTTTATTGTACACGTAGGCCAAAATCCTTACTAATTTCTATTGTTTATGGTTTTATATTTTTCTCTTCTTCATCATTGACCAGAAGATTACGTATCAATTCAATGTAAATTCCTCCTGACCCTTTTGGACCTTCCTAATGGCATACTCTAAAGTAAATATTTAAAGCAATGTTGATATAAAAAAATCTCTTCCTATTTCAGAATATTCTGGGTATTCAGTCATAATCTGTAGCCTACTGTACGGAATTACGCATATAAAGAGTTTTTATACCTCAAACTGGACTGAATCAGCCCCGTGTACCAGTTTTATATGTGGCGCTCATTTGTCATATGGAATCATTCTACCACATTACTGTGAAATACTGCTACGCGCGCGCGCTCTCTCTCTTTCTGTCTATTTCTTCGCTGGTTGTTAGAATTTAAAATGCCTATAAATGTTTTGGGACACTGAGTCAACGAAAAACGAGTTTTGTGCAGAAAATCATTCCTTGATAACGGATAAAGCAAAAGTGTGTCTACACCTTGAGTTTAGGCTCCTAATTTAAAGCGACTGGCCACTAGAGAAATGTTTGTTAAATTTTTACGTGTTTCTCAGGTCTGCCGTGCCTGCTATGTGCCCCATGTGTCTAACCGATAATACCGTTCGTGACATATAGCAAGCGGATAAGAATACAATCATTACAATAACATGTAGTTACCATTAAACTATCCGTTAGTATTATGTTAGGTGAAAGCCCTGCTTTTTCTCTCTAATGTGAATGACAGTGAAGAGATTGATTCGTATTCGGAAAGCACGCAGTTCTTTTCTCGTCAACTATCCTGAAATGCTCGAAGTTTATACGTTTCAGACTTACAGGATAACTAATTTTGAAACGCCTTTGGTGGCGGCAACCTCGCTGAGAGCCCAATACTGCTTGTAGTCTGATGTACAGGGGCAAATGTAACTCTTATTGTTCTTAAACACTACTGTCAAACCATAACGTCGTGCTGGAAAACGTAGGGCACGAGGCAAATCACATGCATTAGAAAGCTTGTCCTTGGAAGAATCTGAGTGCTTACCCTGAAGTTCTTGGACGAATTTACATACTTGATGAATAAGAGGAACAAGAAATGTGTGAAGTGTTTTCTGCTAGCTGTAAAGATTCGAGACCCAATGCAAATATTCATATTCAATGTCGCTGCAAGAAGAGTTGGCTAAAAAAAAACCCGCAAAAAAAAAGCACTAGAATATCTTTTAAGCAAATTCTGTTTTTATTAAAACCACCATCTTCATTCCGCCCAGGGATTCTGTTTCTGGCGGAGGCGAGAGATTTAGTGTTCTTCCAAAAATTCAAGACCGGCTGTGGATCCTACCCAGCCTCCTGTTCATTGGATACCAGAGAATGAATCTCTCTTCTCACCCCCATCAGGCACCGAGGTTAAGAATGAATGAAGTGCTACCTGTACACTCCGTGTTTCCATGCGCCTCCATGGCGTGGACTAGGACAACTTCACTTCTTTCTTTCATTGTTTTCAAACACAGAGATACATAGCATCCCACTACACGCGACCCCGAGACATTTTCATCCATCTGCCAATAAGTAATTTCTCTTACTTTATTACCATTCACAGCGTCTTCGTATTTGTAGTTCAAACAGTTCTAGCTCGATAAACATTCAGAATGAGACATATGTTCATATGAAATGTTTTCTCACAATGACCTATATTATCACCTCCCAAAATATTTACATTTCCTACCGAATCACCCTGTATTTATGAAAGGCTGACTGTTAAATTCATCTCACAAGGCGCTTCGTTTACATATTTCCTTATTTCCTGTCATGGTAGTTAAGATAATGATGATAATGATGATGATCATGTTAATAAAACTAGTGGTATTATTTGATGCTGAGGCGCTTGAAGGAATGTGATTGGCCTTCTAGCATTTCAATATTATTTCACAATTAATGGCGTATTCCCCGGATTTTAAAAGGACTGTAGTCTACCTAATCTGCAGTGTTGTTCATTCTACATTCTGAGATTCGCATGCTGATATATAGACGTACAGAAAAATGTCTGTAATGAGAATTCAAATACATTTCCATCATTTATTTTCTTGTGGTTAGAATAGTATTCATAACGAGAAAATAAAAATTGTTTATCGCCGTTTTATTAATTATAAATATTTATACAACTTACCAACACATTCATAACAATTTATTAGAACCTATAGGTAATCAATAATTTTGGGTGGTCCGTACATACCCGCCAACTACCACATACAAAATCCCAGACATTGCGGATTCTGCTTGCTGTGAAAATTTTTGCGACGGACTATAAAGGGGATGGACATTTTGGATCATCTGCTTGGTTTTGAACCATTTCCAGCATTTCGTTTTTTGTGTGTAGCCACTGGTTTACAAATAGCCCTTGGAGCTGTTGTGTCAGTAATCCTCCAAGATTTAATTTTTTGACTGAAATAATGGGTCGTTATGATCTCGGACTGGGGAGCGTGCAGCGCTATCGATCCGTCTGGACCGCCGCGTCCCTCCGACTGAGAGGTGGAGAGGAACAGTGACCATACAAAGGATGCAGAGTTGTCAGTCAGCTTTGTTAAAACGGACAGTTCCATGTAGCACTTCATATTGCCCTGTATGTACAAAAGGTAACTGTCTACATGACAGATGGGTAAACCTCGCACCGAGTCTGAAATTTATTACTACCATTAGAACATACTCCATGCAACACAGTCCTTCTTGGGAAGCTAACAGTTGCTCAGCGAGTCATGAAAATTATCCGCATTTTACGGAACCCGAAGGTATAGTACTCTGTTCACAAAAGCACGTTACGTGCCCCTATCCTGAGTCAGATATTTCGTAGTTACGAATGTCACATCTATTTCACATTGTTCGGGTCGTTTCAAATAATTTTATGTAATGTACATGTCCCTGTGTAACGATAGGTAACGTGTCGATCGTGTTCGGTAAAAGCCAGTAACCACTGGCCCAACCCCAGCTGGAGGACAACCCCTTGTCGGCTGTAGGGCAAAGGTAAAAGGTAAATAAGTCCCGTTACAGGCCTGGACAGGCCCAGAGGGTTCCAAGAAGTTAAGGTTCCCAGATTTCGTGACAACGGCACAGGATGGTGGTAGGTTGTCAGCCTTACGCACCGGCCGCCTTTACCCCAGGAAATACTCCTGGTACTCATTTCTGTTAGAGGCTGAGTAGACCCCAGGGCCACAGTGCGATCGGAAGAATTTTATATCAATAAAAAATCCACTGACACCAGCTTGGATCGAACCAGCGACCTTCCGATTTGTAGCACAGCATGTAGGGCAAGGGATCCCATAAATATCTCAGAGTAGATGGGGGCGTGGTACTGAAATCGATCTTCGAAAAAGAAAGGCGTCAATATCTTTCTCGGACTGACATTACTTGCGATAGGAAGGCAACTTTTGTGAGCACAGTCATTAATTCTCAAGTCTCATTACAAAGGGATATTTTTTATTTGACATAACGCGTCGCTCTGTACTCAGTCCGTTTCACGTGACAGCAGGCAGCACAGTGATCACCACTATTCAAATTTGCCGTGAATGGGGGTCACGCGTTTAATTTGCCGCCTCTGTATTAAATTCTTATTCACCAGATTTAAAAGAAAGTGTTGGACATAGCGTCCTTCAGCCTGCAGGCATGTATCACACCTGAAAACACGTTGCTGATTACACGTAGTCTATTAGATTTAAAATTCTAGATTCGGAATGATTAATTTCATACTTTTTTTCCAGTACGAAGATTATTACTGCGACCTTTATCCTTCAAAGTTCTCCACAAGAAAAACTCGCGCGAATTCAGAGGTGGTGAACAAGAACACAGTCCTCTGCTGATTATTCCGTAACGAAAAGCACTTTCTAAACAACATTTAGAATTGTTTCCTGAGCTTGCTCCCTATCTTGCTGAAAAAATGCATAAGTTTTCTTGTAAGGGGATAGGTGACGCAAAGGCGGTGGCAGATGGCTCGTAATATTTCAGTGTGAATGTATGATCCCTCCGGCCAAAAGAAATCGCGCCCAATAATCCTTGTTGCACTCATAGAAAAGCACGCGCTAACCTAACACCATGTTACGACACATCGTGGATTAACTCAGTTAACCTTTCATGTATACAGTTCGAGTCCGCTAAGATAAACCAAACTTCTCATCTAAGCCGCACGGACGTAGGGTCTATTCTCCATCCAGTAACCCATGAAGGTACCATTTCACAAAACTCAGTCATGCTTCACGATGTGTTGCAAATTTCGTGATTCATAGTTCTCACAGGTAGGAAAAGGCAGCAATTTGTTTCCATTTCGTGTTGATGACGCAGACACGCTACATTCTGTGCAAGTCGAGTCACCGATTGTCTTGATGTCTCCAGTGAAGTATCCACTGCGTCCTATTTTCATCACTTAGCATTCTTCATCAGCTAGTTATCCTACTGTCTAGGATGGAACCTGTTGCTCATAATCCTCTCACGCACTTGTGAACCATTATATGTTTGGTACAGTCGCTACATGGAATTTCTTACGAATTTACTATAGCAGTTCTTGTAGGAAGTTTATTCAGCGTATGTATCGTACAAAAAAACACAGCTATGCACATGTAGAGAGAACACAGCGTCACAGGAAACTGACTTCACTTACGTAAAGCGCTCTATAACAATGCACAAAACATCTTGCATGCATCTATTAATTTGAGAATGAGCGAGTCACATATCACAGTCGCATGCTTCATGGATGATATCTGGCGCCAGCTTTCCAAACTGAAGCTGAAGGTGCCAGACATACCACAATACATTGAAGAGTCAAAATATTAGCAAACGCTTATGGAGAATTGCACACGAAAGAGCTCCCAGCAAAGGAATGCACTATAGCGCTCTAACCCACGCAGCCATCCTTTCGCTTTCGTAACTAGAAAGATACCGCGTTCTTGACGTGTGAACCAATTATTATCTATCTTTTGCTGCTCGCGCTCTCTGGGAATCGCATCTTTGCCACCCTACTTTTTTTTCCCCCCTCTCCATGGTTTTTCATGAAGTTATCCTCACGGATTCATCATGGTAGTCCTTGGCATTTTGCAAATTCCAAGTTTATGTATTTAAAACCGTCTTACACAACACAGTTTGCTAAAAGCAACAATTAATTGTTGCTTTTAGCAAACTGTGTTGTGTAAGACGGTTTTAAATACATAAATATTGATCTATATACACAACGTGATGGAATACACAAATATTAAAATTCCAAGTTGTTGGAGCGCATCCACTTGCACCCTCTGGCTGCGGGCCCAGCTTAGTGCATACCATAAACAGCGCAAAGAGAAGCGACTACCAATTTTGGACATACAAACTAATGTGTTTATAAATACGAATATCTAGATTATGTGAATTATTACGCACCGGTTTGTCTAAATGTTGCAGTACAATTCAGTAACAGAGTGGGAGGGCGATCAGGTAGGTGACAACAAAAACAAATGTAATTTGTTTTATAAATTATATTACACAACCCTCTCTATCAACGTCAATACAAATTACGAGCAGTTATATTAAAGTAGAACAGAACAGGGCAAAGATCCATGTGGAGTATATTAAAGTAGAACAGAACAGGGCAAAGATCCATGTGGAGTAAACGTTCGTTGTAATTTATTTTGTTACTGCGTGAGACATTGTCATCTAGAAGATGTGTTGGCAGCGCTGAACCAGTGCGCGGGAAGTCTTGTGTTGGGAGAATTTGTGCGCGTGTTAATAAGGTTATGTTTTGATTCACGCTTGCTTTGTAAGGTAAATGTAACTTTCAGCATATCATATATATGTCTAGGGTTTGCATCTAAGTTAGATGAGAGATAAGACACTGATAACAGGCTCTCTCTTTTTTAGGTTAAGCACTTACTGCTTTCAATCTTACACTATGGAACTTGTGGGTTTTTGGCCGGTATGATTGGGACTTGTGTCCTACTGGTAGGGCGAAGGACCCATTCTACACACTGACATTAGTTTGTGGCATAAATTCTGCTGTTCATCATGAAGTTGCTATGGAAAACATGACTTCAATAAACATAATTTCCAAAATACTATATGTTCGGTTTTCCAATAATCTGTGTCCATGGGGGGGATGTCAAACCTTAAATGCAGAACTGTGCCCCATTCTGCTTCATTATTCACCGTCTGATGAATACCATATTTTAAAATTCATCACATTTTTAAAAAGTGTGTTATACAGGTTCACTATTATCATTTCCCTGAGGATGGCAGCTGTCGCAGGATGTCCAAGCAGATGCAGGCTTTCTGTGCAACACAACTGCCATGCGTAGGGACACAATGAAAGGGATAATATGAATAATAGAATATGAACCCACATTCAACAATTTGTAACACTGATGCACTGGCTAATGACATAATGACATCATTTTATGGCTGCTACAAGTCCAGGTATATGTGTATGTGTGATCTCACATATTTTGACAGCTTTGAAGTAAGTCACAGGACGAGAGTTAAAGTAATTCACTTGGACAACAGATTTTATAGCCTACAATAAAGTGTTCAGATCAATATTAAGTGTTAATGTTACAAAGGTATTCTGAGTAGAAAAATCAAATAGTAGGCTAATGAGTCATGTGTTTTATCAGTAATTTTCAAAATGTCTTGCAACAGAAGCTGCTAATTGTCATCATACTTACCATTCATCACATCTCATACACTTCTGATTGGCATAATTCTAAAGCACTGAACCTGTAGTTTTGTCATATGAAAAGAACATTCAATACCAGAAATTACACAAAGAAAATCATACACTCTTGGACCCTCCAAGTTTGTACATCTTCCATGTTGGTCTTTACTGATCGTGGTTAATTAAAAACTATATTGTTTGTCTAGCCTCCAGTGGCAGAAACTTAGTTTCAAAAGTTGGGGTGGGAGAGGGGGACCCCCCCCCCCCCCACACACCCACACCCACACCCCCCCGTGCGCACCAAACATGGACCACCTCATCGGCCTCCTTTCTTTCCCCAAAGAAAAAAAAAA
>Ga0123355_10009167_pt1 | contig 15014 bp, 17 predicted proteins | sample TergutEmb28metaG_3_FD_89872 | JGI IMG/M metagenome (GOLD analysis project Ga0123355, IMG submission 89872) | Embiratermes neotenicus P1 segment gut microbial communities from Petit-Saut dam, French Guiana - Emb289 P1 | ecosystem: Host-associated > Arthropoda: Insects > Digestive system > Gut ...
AAAAGCACAAAAAAATTTTTGTAAAAATCAACAAATTTCCATCCCCCCCCCCCCCCCCCCCCCCCCACACCCCCCCCCCCCCCCCCCCCCCCCCCAAGGTCCAAATAATCTTCCGAGCACACTGTTATGGGCGATATTAAAGGGGTCACAATGGACATTCGTCTGCCAAAATTTCTTCTTCTTCTTCTTCTTCTTCTTCTTCGTGGTCTGCCCGTGCCTCTCCCGCAGTGTGATAGCGCAGGGCCACCTTCCTAAGTCTGCTGCCCTCTGTCCAGTCACGTCTACTGCCTGTAGTTTTATACGTCAATAACTGAGTACATATTCAAATTCGCCATACATTTTCATATCCTGTCCGATCAGCAACGCACATGTCTTGGGTAGCTGCTGCAGTCTCTCAACAGTGCCTTTGTATTCCTTCCTTCATTCGCTCTTTGACACTCTATATTTTTTTATTTTTCAAGCTCCTTATCGTCAGAATTTGCATTACACAGGTATTTTATAGGTCTGTATCATATGGCAGGGATACAGCAGTTAGTATAGTGACTATGTTAGGGGCTATGCACCCAAAGAATACCTCCCCCCCCCCCCCTCCGGCTCGCCTGTGGGGTGCAACCAGTCTCCAGTTTCACACCGCGCTGTTTGTGAGGTGATAAGGTGGCTGGAGCATGACGCCAAACTCTGACCTTCTTATAGTGCCGACGTTAAGAATGAGTGGAGCTATACCGCTACTCCCCGTACACGCCTTCCAACTTCACCGCTTATCTGTACCTTTATACAGCCGCGCAGCACGTACGGACTGCATCAAAGTGACTCTGTTAACTCGTCATTTGTTAGCTCAATGCTTGTACGGCCGTTGCGAGGTACGGGGTTTCCACTGCCTGGACTTTGAGAATTCAGCGGCTAATTTGACATATCTCGACGTTTCGAATGCACTCCTTCGAAGCGCTCGGATCTCTTAACCGCGCTACACGATCAGAATATCCATGGCATTAATTTAAGATCCTAATTACTTCTCGCGACAACTCACTTTTATCACGGACACAATCGAGCTGACGTCATTCAGTGTCACTTAACTAACAATGTCGATCCTGAGGTGCACCACGAAGTGGCAACATGAGACTGGTGTAAAATTGCAGCACTGTGGTGCTCCAACTGGTCGTGCGGGCCGAACAACTATGCAGTGCCAGAGGAAGGTCTCGGCCCAGAGTTACTGCCACACTGCAACATGTGATATAGCAATATTACGTCACTGGCCAGGAGGCAAGTTATGTTTCAGTGACTTCTGTTTGCAACTTGTAAGAGCATTAGTCCCAGTGGTCACTATATCCACCTCCAGTTTAACAATAAAAAATTCTACGTTCTGCACACACAGTGTATTTATGTATTTTGTGTGGATCTGAGAACAAACAGCGATTGTTTCCCTGTACAACATTAACTGACTGTTTTTTATAACTGAGATATAGGTTCTTCATTGCGCGGTACGAACTGGGGTGTGTAAATAGAATTCAGGTTAATCTTAGTGTTTAAAAGGTTAAATCCCGTTCATGCTTAATTACTCAAACCAATTCCTGCCTTGCTGCAACCACACAGCGCCTCTTAACTAATCTCAATATCTTATCAATCCGCTCTCTGTCCTCTCACCAACTGTGGTGTAAATTCCTTAACTGGACTTCCCATGAAAGTCTGCTTACAAATGCTTTATCACTTATCAGTGCGTGTTATATATCCCGCCCACCTCAGTCACCTTAATTCAGCCGAACCGAATATGTGTGTGTACAAAGAACAAATCACAACTGACATGCCGCAGTTGTACACGAAGGCCCGGGTTCTATCCCAGGCCAGTCCATGTAAAATTTTTGGTGGGCAAATTGGAACTGCGACAGGTTTTCTCCGAGTACTTTAGTTTCCCCTGTCAGTATCATTCTGCCACTGCTCCATAAGCGTTCGTGCAACAAATGACGCTACATAGTCGTGGTAATTAACAGCATCATTAAACAAAAAGGTCTAGAACGTTACAGTCCGTGCCATCATTTTATCTGATAATCCGCATCACTTTTCACGCAAAATATTTCGTATGACGGTAAACAGCGCACAGCTCACCGCTAATCTAATTTTCCCTCTGTCGCGTTGCAGTTAAAATGGTGTGTTGTTCACAACCCAGATTTACGGACAGCGCCGAAAGTGCCTGTCGTCGACTGGCACCTAACGAAGGCGTTGTTCAGAGCAAGCAGAAGTTGCGTAAGTTAAGCGAGCCGACGGGAAGTGGCTAGTGACAGATTCAGGTAAAACAATATTCCTATAATTACCTAACTGTGTCCATTATTTGTCATTCAATTACATCTATATCTCATCAAACACCCGTAGAATGGTTAGGATGAATAGGAGACAATGTGGAAGGAACCGTTTGTGGCGTGTTTTAAGTATTACCTAAGCAATTGGCTGACGATTTGAATCAGGTTTGCCCGTCTCCAGTCGGAAATTCGAACCCGGTACATTTGCCCATAAACACCTATCACTACCGCAGTATAAGCACGTTCCTGAATTGGTGCTGACTAGCCACATATCAGCCGCTGCTCGTCTTAACAATGACGACGACAGTACGAAGCTGTGGCCTGCGTTTAGAACCTCGCAGTTCGAGGGCCGACATCGAAATGTTTTGTCATTTCGCCGATACTGCGTTCTGCAACCTGCAGTCCGATGTTCAGACAGCCGGTAAGTTAGCTGCACCAGCCCCATTCGCAGACTTCGTTGGAAAGCCGTAAGAATATTCATTATCCAAATGAACTTAAGTGGAATGTGACGCCATGTCTGTTACTGGCGTTGCGAAGGATAGTACAGCCTTCATCTTCAGAGTCATGCGCCCGACCATACGGCATCACATCCTGTACGACTTGAATTTTCAGCAGCACCGCTGCGAGAACCTGAAATGTGGCATAGGTGCCGCAGTTCTTAAGAACATTTTATACTTTGCTACAACACAGCAGGAGACTGGAACTTCTCCCGGTGTTTACGGTCCGACGTATTTCGGTAGACATGTATCTCTGTTTCGGAGAACCTCCTGCCTCCATCTTCGGAGTGAAAAAGTCGAAACTCAGCGGGGCAGTGTCATACGGAGAGTAGGTGCACATCTGACAGACTTCTAGAGTATCATCATTTGATACGAAGTCAGTACACACACATACAGACGTTGCAACATACACGAAATATTTTTGTAGGTACACGGTTATAAACATAGCGACGATAAGACGAAAGGTTTATAAGGCAAACGTAACTTAGGTAGAATCTGTACCTCACGCTTTCGATAAGAACATCAACGTGAACTTTATATAAACATTCAGTTCGTACCGCGCAGTAAACACACTCCGTCTCGATTACAAAAACCAATCAGTTAATACTGCAAAGGGAAATAATCGCTGTTTGTTCTCAGATCTACACAAAACACATAAATACACTATGTGGGCAGAACGTATAACTGTTGAATGTTAAACCTGGCGGTACATATAGTGACCATTGGGCGTCAAAAAGAGCATAATAATACCGCCATCATATTGGCCTGTTACATATTGTCTGTTGTGACACGTATTTCCTTATTAATTAGCTTGTCAAAGATAACAATTGATTCGAAAATAATGGCATTTCTTGAAGAACAAGTTAAAATACGAATTTCTGGTGAAATTCTGAAATTGGGTGAGGAAGTCATGACTCCCCTAGCTAAACTACTGGAAATATTAAAAAATGCTACTATCCCTAGTGACTGGAAAAAAAGCCATTGTGGTTTCTATTGACAAAGGGGGTGATCGATCGGTAGTCACAAACTATAGACCCATAATCTTAACGTCTGTGGTCTGCAAGCAACTGAAACACGTTCCAGCAAGGTATTTGAGGCAAGTCTGGCATAAGAATGGTTGGTTATACGAGGGACATCATGGGTTTAGACCGGGATACTTTTGTGAAAGTCAAGTCATCACAGTGTGCCATGACATCGCGGACTCTTTGGACTAGGGGGTCGGTGCAGATGCGATTTTAATAGACTTTTCCAAGGCTTTTGATTTATTTCCTCATGATCGACTGCTTATGAAACTGGCGGCCTCGGGCGTGGAATCGAGTGTAGTCATTTGGGTAAGGGAATTCCTTGTAGGTCATACACAAAGGGTCAGAGTAGGAGGACAACTATCCATGGAAGTCAAAGTAACCTCAGGTTTGCCGCAAGGGAGCATTTTGGGCCCACTACTATTTCTAGTGTGCGTAAATGATATTTGGAGGAACATCGACTCGTGTATTAGACTCTTCGCTGAGGACTGCGCAATGTATATGCAATTCACAAATAAGAACGACACAGAAAAATTACAGAAGGATCTGGACACCTTGGGGGAATGGGCGGTAGAAAATTGGATGAAAATAAATCCCGGTAAAAGTAAGGTAATAAGAATTACTAGAGCTCGGTGTAAAAATCCACTGGGTTACTCCCTTTGTGACCAAAAAATTCCGGAAGCGAGCAATTGTAAATATTTGGGAATAATCTTACGAAGCGATTTAAACTGGGTGGACCAAGTAAATTATATAGTGCAAAAAACCTGGAAGGCACTTCACTTTGTAAAGCGTGTTCTCAAAAAAGGAAATAGGAATGCAAAAAGTTTAGCCTACAGGTCACTGGTACTTCCTATTCTTGAATATGGTTCTGCATGCTGCGATCCATGCACAGAAGGACAGATAAATGCATGAGACCGATTACAAAAGAAAGCTGCTCAATTTACTAATAGTACGAAGGATTCTGACTGGGAAACCTTGGCTCAGCGTGGGACGATAGCACGCTTGTGCGCACTGTTTAAAGCGTACTGTGGGGAAAGGGCGTGGAAAGCTATACGCGACAAGCTTCAAAGGCCTTACTATTTGAGTATGGTTGATCATGTTCGAAAATTTAAGGACAGAAAGCAAAGAACGGATATCGAGAAGTATTCTTTTGTAAATAGGACCATTAAAAACTGGAACCAACTACCTGCAGAAGCGTTAGGGGCTTTCCCTTGTAAAACTAAAATTTTTAGAGAGTTAGGAAAACAATTATAAACGGGGCGAAGCGAAAGGAATAGAAGTTTGGCAAAAATCGTCTAAAAGTGCAGTGAGGTGAAGTGCAGTGACGTGAGGAGAAATAGAGGGGTATGGAATTTAAAAGGGTTTAAACCAAATGAGATGGTAGTGAAGTGTAGTGAAGTGTGGTTGGGTGAAGTTTAAATGGGAAGAAATGAAGTGTCGACAACTGTAGCGAAGTGGAGTGAAGGGCTTAGTAACAGGGTGTCTCTCATCATTAGAGGATATATAGATCATATGAGGTTTGCTGCTTATATGGTTGTTTCGTGTATCAAATTTTTTTCATATTCTTTTGGTTCTACTTTGTATCATAGTATATATGGTTGTAAGTTTTGTATGCTTCTGCCTAATTTTGTAAATTATGTATTGTTATTGTTATGTATTCATAATGTAATGTTCATGTATTCTTATTGTTAAGTTTATGTATTCCTATTGTTATATATGTTCCGTTCTGGGTATTCTGTTTCATTGTGTTGCTCTGTGTATTGTTTGTGTGCAAATATGTACTGTACTACTGACATCGGATGTCAACCCAATTGTAATTAACAAATATATCATATCTTGTCTTATCATAAAAATGAACGTATTCATTATTGAGGAATTAAAAGAATACCTAATTACAGAAGGATTTTGCACAGTCCACTTGAACAAGAATGTGCGTGGCTGAATGTCGTGTTTTATGAGTGCAGACGATACAGATACTGATGATAAGATTAATGTATTTCTTGCGGACAGACAAGAGTGTTAAGTTGTGATTGACCGTGCTGCTGCTACTGCTACAGCTGCTACTGCTGTGATACAATGGCGTCCACTTCTTCTGTAAGTTACCTGTCACAAGACAAACAGAACATGTTTACTTATTTACATATTTAGGGCTTGTTTAGCGGCGCTGTCGGTAGCGTTAGTATTATCAGCGAATAATGAATGGGATGGGAAAGACCATAGTGTTAGCTCGAGGACTGAGGAAAAACACGAGATCTTCAGACAGGATTGTATGTCTATGGGCTCAGAGCTGCTGCCTTGCCAGTGACCTGCAACACTGTCATGTCGGGTCAGAGCTGAGAGTCCGAGACAAGATTGTAAATACGTGGAATACATTAGCGGCTGTAGATCATTTGACACTTCAAGTACCACTAGTCACTATATGTACCGCCAGTTTAGCATTCAAAAATTCTGCGTTCTGTTCACACAGTGTATTTATGTGTTTTGTGTGGATCTGAGAACAAACGGCGATTATTTCCCTATACAGCATTAACTGACTGGTTTTTATGACCGAGATACAGTGTGTTAACTGCGCGGTACGGACTGGGTCTTTAAATGTAATTCACCAACATTAACACACGAGGCAGAGAGAGATATAACAAAATCCGAACAATCGCACGGTCCAGCAGCTGGTTACGCCCTTTTCTCACGGTTAGAGAACAAAGACTGGGTCTTCCAGAAAAGCAAGGTGAGGGGGACATTTTGGAAATATGAGGGAGGACGTGACAGACGGATGGAGACAATTTCACAGTGAGAAACGTAGTAACTTGTAGTGTTCACTAAACACTACGGTGATGTCTCGATGTTCGTGAACCTTCGGGATTTCCGATGTCCGACATCACCCATTTTAATTCTATCCATTCGACTTTCCATGACAGGTTTCGAGAAATCGTGATGAAATCACTTGGCTGACGATGCGACTTCCCATACTACCTGGCTCGTATTTCACAGACACTTGGATCAGCCAAGTGAGGTGGATGGCTTTTGTGCTTAATGGAATGAGAATCTGTTTCAGTCATTTACTGTGTTGTGTGCTTACCAAAGTTTTGTATTTTATTAAAAAGAATCTTTCTTACCTTTTGAGGTTCTTTTATGTTTTTATTGTTGGTATTTCGTAAGTTGTTAGAAACAAATGGACGTTTTACATTGAAAGTATTTTTTTCGACGTTCGTGACTGTCTTAGCGGTCACAATCACGAACATCGAGACTCTGTTGTAACAGTACGGTAAAATAAAGGAATACACGTTATGAGGACACGTAGCACGTATGAATTTTCACGCAGATCTTTTTGCCAATCCTGAATGTAAGGCAGTAGCCTATTAATGTTAGCCTGTCGGTCTCAAGCAACAGTCTAGAGCCAATAACCTGAAAACCGTAATGAATTCCAGGCAGGTGCTACCCGTTTTATTAATTACTAGTTGTTTAGACAAAACATCCCTTGTGTTTTAATCATACATTGTATAAAGAGAAAAGAAAATATGCAAGATCACAGTTTAGACAACTTTGTCTGTGTGCAAACCAGCTGCATGTTTCGGCTATATACAGCCATTATCAGGCTGCACAGAGAAAGTAAATAAGCGGACCTATAATACAAAATACCCGCAACATGTAGCTGGTCTGCACACAGAGAAAGTTGGATTTAGACTGTGATCTTGTGTATTTTATTTTTCTCCTTATACAAGTATATTCACTGGGTTACTGATCTCCCCCCCTTGTCCCGCAAGTTTCCAGTTCCCAGTCCTCAAATGTACAATTTGTACTGACGCCTCCTCTGTTTTCATTGCAAGGAGTTTCCTCACAACAACTACGCGACCAAGAAGACGATAACACAGGGTATGCTAGACCTCGCGTTGCTGACGTCCAACGCCGCCCAACTGAAGCAGCTTCTGGACGTGGGAACGACGTACCCGTACTACGCGCTGATGATGACGTTAGTGTGTGTCTCCATAATTCTGCAGGTAAGCACAGGGAGTCACGTGCTGTTTCCCAAAGAAGCGCTGAGGCCAGTGAAACAGTTGATCGTAGAACATATGATGCATTATGTTTTCTGTGAGGTACGAACTGAAGCCGAAGACAGAATTGATCATCAAGAACATGGCACAAGATGGCAGCATTCTGAAAGATGAGGTTAATATTTGGTTTGTTGGATTGCTTTCGAACACAATTCACCGCCTGAGTTAGTTAACAAAGCACGTAGAGATGGCAGCACACTCGCGGATACGCTTTTGCGTGACGTCAGATGTGGGTTTCTTTGGTCTGTATGTTTAGTGTTCTTTGGCATTGCGCGTGTATATTGCACCGGCCTGTCATATGACGTCACGTGGCTGTCCCTTGTAGCATTACGGCAAATCTCAGCAGATGCCAGATTTCAATGCCGCCTGGGACTGCGGTTTGAGTGGTTTTACTCGGACACTCCAGGCGAATGTCAGGATAATGTGATGGTTAGGGAACGGCCGTTTCCTTCAGAATCTTTTCCAATTCGTCATTAAGCAAATATCCCTCCCACTTTACGGTCACCCCGCCACAGCAGACACGTTCACACATCGCGTCTCTTCGACGTCATCAAAAACAATAAGTTAGGCAATACGCAAAGGGAGTGGAGGGATAGCCCCATTCGTTATTAACATTGGCCTTAGGTAGAGGTCAGCAGCAGATATGAAAGGCATTCTTTATACTCGATACAATTTATGTTCCGACAAATGTTACAGAATTGTTCTCAAAACATGTACAGAACCGCGTGTAGGTATTCATTAGTAAGCTGGTTAGTGCCGAAAGGTTTTTGTCTAACTTATCAATATCAAATTTCATCAAAAGGCGTTCAGCCCCACAGATATTGTGGAAAGAACAGACGCCAGTGTTCGTGTGCAGGAGCTAAACACTGGCTCATATTCGCTGATAGTTGGTAAAATGTTACTTCCGGTGACGCCGCATTTCTTTAGTAGGCCTGATATCTAAGTCTTCAAAGCCCCGTGGTCACAATATGTACCACCAGGTATAATATTCAATAGTTCTACTTTTTACCCACACAGTGTATTTATGTGTTTGTGTATCTCTGAGAACAAACAGCGATTATTTGCCTGTACAACATTAACTGACTGGTTTTTATAACCGAGATATACAGCGTTTACTGCGCGGTATGGACTGAATTTATGTGTAATGTATATTAACCCTTGAAAGCACAGTGGTCAGTATATGTACCACCAGTCAGTCAACAATGCTACGTTCTGCCCACACAGCATATTTATGTGTTTTGTGGGGATCTCAGAACAAACAGCGATTATTTCACTATACAGCACTGACTGGTTTTTATAACTGAGATATAGAGTGTTTACTGCACGGTACGGACTGAATCTCTAAATATCTTTGAGCTTAATGGAAAATTCAGCCCAAATGCTCAACTTCTTCCCTCTCTCGCCATCTCCGAAAGTCCACCCCCAAACTCGCTACCCTCTTCACTTCCCCGTGCCTTGTTTGCCGCGTTCTTCTACCACAAGACGAGCAGGAACTGTCTGCCAACTTTCGAGCGGTACTATTTTCTGTTTCCCCTTGTAATAATATAAATGTACTCATATTTGGCTATTTCCGGTATAGAGGACTTAATAAATGCTTCACATTACCAAGTTGGGTATTAATTAAGCCATAATACAGTAGTCGTACTAATTACAGCGAGCGAAACCGCTTGCAGAATTCCCGCCGGGCCTCTCGTTAATATCAGCACGTTACTGCGCACCAGAAACTCGTGAGGACGGTTTGGCTGAGACACGCGTCGGTTGCGGTACTCATGGCAAGGCGCAGAGCATCTCTTTGCACGGTCACGGCAAGTTCCGGTCAGCTGCTGGGTTGCTGGCAGGACAAATGAGACATTCTGAGTGGTAGTCGCATTTGCCAAGTATGCTGGCCACATTAGAGGGCAGTGCAGAGCGCAGCTACGTTTCGCACCGTCTCGACAAAAGTGTTCCTTGTGTGCCTGCATTACGGCGGTGCGGCGACGCTTTCAGCACGACGAATTAAGTGGTTTGCCATATTACGGCGCCGTGCTAGGGTTGAGAATTCACACACACACACACACACACACACACACACACACACACACACACAAACTGCGGCTGCAACCAATTGACGGCTGACGTGTACATTGACCAGCCGTCCCCAGAGTGTGCTCCGCGCATCTCGCGGGATCCGCGACCAGGTCCCAGGTATTTGGTGGACACATTTCTGTAATGGCTGCTTTGATGTTTACTTATTTTTTAATTAAAGTAATAATGTTTTGTTAAAAATAATCTCGGGACTTCTTTAATTGGCTGTGTGTTTATTCCGAATGACCGTCAGAATATCTAATTAAGAAACCTCCTGTACCGACACAGCGAGCGACAGTCAGTTTAATTAACTCCAAACCATGCAGTGCACTGTTACGTATGCTACCGGTGTGTATTGGCAGCTACGTGACATCAGTTCTAACATACAAATTTTTAATTCTTGGTACCTATCATCCAGACACTCTGTATTTACGTGAGCGATGATATGAGGATCCGTTGTTATTTTTCGAAGACAAAAGGGGTCCGCGAGTAACACAGTTTGGGATACACTGCTCTGGACCATGTACCAAATTCAATTCGTACCGCTCAGGAAACATCGATTAAACAAGACTGTAAATGGCGTATTCCGTGACGCAGCGCACAGATTTCACCAGGGTGCTCTTTGCAGTGGGAACGTCACAATGTTTCATGTGACACGTGTACCTGTAACTCTATGTATGTCCATAACAGCAGCACAGCCTTGTCTGCGGCGACATTTACGGCTTTGTATGCAGCTATTCTGAACCAAATTTTGTGCCAGTATGATGAACAGTGCAGCAACATCCTTTACGACCTTAAATTAAAGCAAGACTGCCACTTCACCGACTGTCACGACATTCACTGTGACTCGATAGCATCACGTGTCATCTGCTATGCAGAATGTCACCCAAACATTGCTTTTGTTTGTGTTTATCGAACACTGTAGGACCAAACCAAGCAACACAATTTGTTGGGCAGTGTCTCTAGAATCTGGCCGCCAGGACGTCCCTCCAAGTCTGATCAGCATGTTACAGGATAGCCTCTACCTTTACCCTTACCCCTACAATCTACCTACTGCATGCAGCACTTTAAGACCGCACTGCTGACTTAATGGTGCACTGGACACAAATGTGTGTTTCAGTCTTCTGGCAGTGTTCATCGAAAAACCCGAAGTTACAAACTGACTGTGACTCATCCCGCTGTGTACAGTGTTCATGCACAATGAAAACAAAACATATCAGCCAAACACAACGATACCTCAAAAGTGATTTCACTTTAAGTAGCTACGTGTTTCTTTTCATACTGCACCATCATCAGGAATTCGCACAAAATCTTTAAAATCCAGCAGTTCCTCAACCTTCTGGCAGTAAACATTCCTGGTGTAGCTAGCTATATAAAGTGATATCCCTTTAGAGGTAGCGATGTGTTCGGTTGGCGTGTTTTGTTGTTACTGTGCACGTAGAGTTCCGCTCGGAATGTGTGCACACATGTGCGCAAAGTACACGAAGTGTGATTCTGTAACGGGCACTCCTGATTTTGGTCAGATTTCAGCCAAAAATGCACAGAATATTCATCACGTGCCTACACCAACAAAAGGGCACAATTGACATAACGCCACGAATCACACACACACACACACACGCACGTGAACCCTCCACCATGATTCAGCTATAAATCACCATCCTCAGCAAGACATTAATACAAAGCAATACGAACTGAACACATCCAGCGGTGTGCCCTCCAGCACTCCAGACACACCAACACATGGCTCAAGGACCGGATCACTTCAGCAGCAACTGTTTGTATACATGCAGCAACGTGCAATATAAACAGCGGAACGTCAGTGAATTTTATGAAATAATATGTCGGCGTCACGTATTTATACTTACAGCTGCCATCTCTTACTTCTAGCATTGCGTATGTAAATTGGATGTATTAAACTTGTATTTCTGTGTACTGAAGTCACACTGAGGGTGGAGATTTGTCGCTGAAACAGGTAAGGGTGTTCATGTGCGTGGGTGATGTGATTTCATATAAACGTGTGCATTTGTTTGTTATGTGGGTGATTGTAGTCACAATAATATAAATTTGCTTAAACCTTGTCGACAGAAGGCAGAAGATACAGCGCCTCAATGTAAAATTTCATGAAAATCCTTTTATCTGTCCTGCATTCGTTATAAACATACACACAGACATCCCGAAACTCATACATTCATTTCTTCATCTTCTCATCGTGAACGTTGCAAAATTTGATCCTCAGCCTGTAATATGAACTCCTCCCTCTGGCTTCCAGACACTCATTCCGTTATGACGCAAGTAGTCCCGTGCAGCTCAGACAGGTACTGATAGTGTATCAGAGTCCTCTCCACCCCCATAACGTGACCCTCCCTCCACACTGTGCCCACTCTGTTTTAACACACTGTATCGTCTGACTTAACCGCCAATCACAGAGACCTTCATCCGTGCGGCGCAGCTGGTTCTTACAACCGAGATACGGCCCATTGGTTGTGACGCAGGCACTGAGGGGCCCTGTATATTAGTTATCTGACCACGAACTCCAATCTAGTGACAAAGTTAAGAATAAGTGGAGCTACGCTTCCACTCCTCCATATGCCATAATGGCGTACGTTGGGACAACAGTACTTTAGTTACATGAAGGTGGAGGAATTGCTGTGAGATATGGGGCGGACATAACGTCACTGAACAGCCTTTTCTCACAGAACTTCCGTTTTCTCCTGCCTGCACGTGCCATCAACGTTCCTTACTCACCTTCACCTTAATGATAACAAAAGGACAAGCAGGCGACGCCTAGGAGCTGTCAACAACGCATTACTTTTCGCCGATGTCTGGGATCATGTGACAAAAGTAACTTTCCTATCACTCGTTCAGCCTCAGAGGTGTTGCCTGTAAATAGGCTGCACTTTCCACCACTGAAGTTTCACACTGGTACGACAGGTGGCAGTGCAGACACGCGGCTTGTGTGTTGCAGGTGCTGAGAGGTTGCGTGAACCTGATACTGGGTTCTCTGTACAACATTGCCGACGAGTCGCAACAGAAGACAGCTACTGTGCTGAACAACGTAGTGCTCGTACTGGGAGTCCTCACGGGTATCGTCAATAGCATCACATCGGCCTTCGACATAAGCACATCGAAAGGCATCTAGAGCTGCGACACACAAAGACTGTGGTGGGGTTTGTAATGTTTGGTGTGTGCGTGATTGTTGACAGTTACACCAGATGCCAGTTTAGAGGTACAGAGGTACATATGCTTCTATCGGCATTGCAGTCATCGTACAGTGCCGGTAACATCTGTCAAATTTTAAACTTTTCAAATTCATGGCGTGAATATCCAGTGTAAATTAAGGGTATCTGTCTATGACTATAGTGCAAATTAACAAATCCTTTTATACAATTGAAAGTAACATGAAGTGGGCATGTGTCTAAACACCATGTCAGTGGGGGGTCGCAGATGTCTACATCCCTCGGTGAAACTGGGTAAGCAATAAACATTATAACCCAAGCGCTCAAATATCCCTCAGAGGGTGAATTTATGCCTTCACATAAGCTCAAAACAAAATAATCAGTGAGCCGCGGTTCGATAACTGTGGCATGGGTGTAGATATTTAGTCATAAAAACAGCTATGGCCTTGCCTGCAATTACGTAACAGAAATACATACCATCAGATATTTATGACCAGTAACAGATGCATTCCAGTAAAGTATATATTAGGCTGAGGAGCAGTCATGTGACAAATCTACACACTCCCTCTGTTTAGGTCAAATCTGTTCTTGTCATCAACAGATAGTACCTAATTTCATGTTACACACACACACATACACACACACAAACACACACACACACACACACATATATATAGCGACTTTCCAAAAACATGATGCATGTCAAACTTGCCAAGTTTAAGGCATATTATAAAGTATAAGATACGGGATTAAATTACAGTGAACGATTTAAACTGGATTTAAGTAAAAATAGTTGACTGAACTTGAATGGAACAAAAATGTAAGTAAATTTATACAATAAATGGTGGCGCAATTTGTAAACGTAAAAATACAATATACATTTTTACCTTACGCATTCTTTAAAATCCTATATAATATGCCAGCCTCGTGGTCTAGTGGTCAGAGTCTCTGACTACTAATCATGAGGTCCCGGGTTCGATTTCCGGTTCTATCGTGGGAATTTTCCCTGAAGGGGAGGATTCCCGCGGTGACCATGGTCTGGGTAGGTTAGTAGAAATTAGGTTTAAGGGCCCTCCTGGCACTACATCCTCATATATAACCACTCACATCATCGGGACAACGTAACCGCGCCTCATGGGCGTCCCAACCTGAGAAGTCGGTTACACTTCTGCCATGCGCAGGAGGGAAGACCACGAAGTCCGTCAAGGACATGTGGGGCATTGGATTAAAAAAAATATATATATATAATATGCTATTTAACATATATAAATGCATAGGCACTTCGGAACAGCCATCGATGTCAAAATATTTGCTTGTCAGCACTGAGCTCTGAAAATTAGGTATAGAAAGCGTAACTTAACAAATGAATCTTATTGGCAGTCAACATTGGACATTGCAAGTAACTGTTGTAACGTACACATACAGTGCAAATACGTGCGGTTCTGCTGTTCTGCTTCGTACTCTGATCTAACTCGCACGACTGAACACGTAACCAGAACGTATTACAGCCACAGCTGCTAGACAGATGTGCAACTATCGTGGTCGTGGTGGGGTCTTGGATCTGGTTCGAATCCTCACTGCCAGCCTTTTTAATAATGTGTTTTGTGTGGCTGTCAGTACAAGCACAGAAGACACGTGCATAGGCTCTGCCTTCACTGCCGTCAAATCATGCAATCTATGCAAGGTTTTGTATTTGTAACAGACTCACTGATTACAGTACTTCTCAGTGAGGGGCAGCAAACAGTCCCTGTCAATCTAAATTCCGTCATCCAGCACATCATTATGCAAGATGCACTCACTTGGTGGAAGCTTGATAGGAATGCAAGTAAACCATGTAACCTTAACAACGGTTTATTAATAATACCTTCATACACAAATCTTACATCACAGGCCACTCTGAGGTTCTCTGTTG
>Ga0123355_10009168_pt1 | contig 15012 bp, 9 predicted proteins | sample TergutEmb28metaG_3_FD_89872 | JGI IMG/M metagenome (GOLD analysis project Ga0123355, IMG submission 89872) | Embiratermes neotenicus P1 segment gut microbial communities from Petit-Saut dam, French Guiana - Emb289 P1 | ecosystem: Host-associated > Arthropoda: Insects > Digestive system > Gut ...
AGGGTCTTGGTGGGGAAACCGGAGGGAAGGAGACCACTGGGGAGACCTAGGCGTAGATGGGTGGATAATATTAGGATGGATCTCCAGGAAGTGGGATGTGTGTATATGGACTGGATTGGGCTGACCCAGGATAGAGACAGGTGGCGGATGCTTATGAGTGCGGTAATGAACCTTCGGGTTCCGTGAAATGCGGGGAGTTTCTTGACTACCTGCAGACCAGTTATCTTCTCAAGAAGGACTCTGCACCATGGAGTAACTAAGTAAGTATATATAGTGCGTATCTTTTATGGCTGCCGTGAGCACCACAGCTGCCACTGTATTTCCTGTCGGATGCAGGTTTTCTGTGCGATATAGTTGTGGTCGGTGCGGCGGTAAAAGACCCTATGCAACAGCTGTTGGTTTAAACTTCCCAAATAATGACTTCGATATTGTACATGCTTGGTGTTACATTACGATTTTAAATGGGTCACTACATAAGTTAGATGTCGGAGTATGGAACGTGCCAGCCGCCTGTCTGCTCACCGACCTGTCCGTCCGCCTGGTCGTCCATCCATCTTCCCTTCGTCCGCCTGTGTACTCCGTGTACCTGAAAGCTGCATTCTCCTTCGATATGCGAATGACGTGACGTTCAGTGTATCTTGCACAGAATGACAATTACATATTATATGCATTTACCAAAACACATTGCTTCGGTTGAACACAGGAGCTTTTGATATCATTGCAGTCACTTTAGGCGGTAGTGTGACACAGACGAGTGTCGTTAGTTCTGCTCCCCATCCTCCCATCTTCAGATCCATTATATTAGTGGAAGTGTGTTCCACTGAAATTCCTGTATTTCCCTGTGCGTTTTATTCTGTCCTGAATGCCTCATTGTTCTTTCATGTACAGATGTTTGTTGCAGTTTTTAACATTCTATCTTCTTGGAGTTTAAAGTGTAACTGTGAAAGGCATTGAAACTTAGCGTTTTTAGCCGTGTGAGTACCAGCTCTAAACGTGTGAAAATGGCCTCTGTATCGCATTCGTGGGTGTCCGAACTCCCTTTTCTGTGGTCTTGGTTTCCATGAAGTTTTGTTTGGATACGAGAATTATTTCAGCTTCCAAAATATCCCGCCATTTTTGTTTCATTCTTGTATTAATCAAGTGTTTACAGTTCCTTTCTTAAAACGGTATATTGGTGTTCACCATTTTACAAATGTAAGCCTCGTTACCGTTTGTAAAATGGTGAACACCAATATACCGTTTTAAGAATTTTATATATTTTAACTTTTTATTACGCAATTTGTATAACATTTTAAGATACAGATGATCTAATTTTATGTATCCCACTGGTGTAAACACAATTTACACGTCACACCCTTTGAGACAAATGATTTAATTTTATGTATTCCACGTATGTAAACACGTTGGGATCCCAAAGTGTACATAGCATCTTGTGACCCAAATGACAAAAATAGGCCTGAAGATGACTGGCCTATAGTCGAAACATGTAGCCTATGTCAGTACCTTGAGTAATAAAATAGTTGTGGTGACGTACACTATTTAATATTATATTACCTCTTGATATTTCGAACCAAATCCACGCTTTAGTTCAGTATCGCAGACGAGGTATTAAGGCTTAAGGAAGGTTTTAACACAGCGCTAGTTACACGTATAAGCAAGTTATTCAAAGCTGTTACAAGCAGCATAAGTTAGATCTGGTTGATTTTTTTGGCATGTAAGAAACACGCCAGGTCTTGAAAAACGGCCACCTGCCCCAAATGCTAACGGAATACATATTTTATGTAAGTCGGTGGTGGTATATTTGAAGGAAGAAAAACGATTGTGAGGTATGTGTTTATTTCAATTTAAATTGTCTGTCTGCAGTCACATTCGAAAACTGAACAGTTACATCAGAATGCCAGAGAAAAATCACGGAAGTAGCCCTTTCCTGGCACGTCTAGCCTCGCCAGTGCAGCGCAAGTGAGTCCTGAAACGTGCAAAAGCAGTCTGCTGTTAGCCACGACTCGAATTGGCGTAGTTGACCACCACACCGAAGCTGGTCTCTTAACGCACTAGTCTGCCAGCGAGTACGGTTGCGAAACATTGTCACGCGTCCTTCGAAATGTATTCACACTTACTATTGTTTTTCTTCGGATTGGACAGACTGGTGATTGTCTCGCCTCCAAAGTGCCCGAATCTACTCGGGAACCCTGTTCAGCACGTATCGGGACTTCTCCTTTGGGGGTTAAACGACTCGGTCGTGTGGTACAGACGGAATGGAATGAGCGGTGCCCCCCCCCCCCACATACCTTCATGACGTGTGACGCGCTCACTTTAATATGGCGTTTACTTTTGTTACTGCTGCTGTGCTTAGGAGGTATTGGACGTTTTTAGCTGTAATGAACGAAAGATACTGAAAAACATTATACCAAGAAATTGCTGATTTGATTTATGACTCCAAATGTACGTATTTGAAGTAGGAATATTCTGAGTGGTTGATAGTATTTACTCAGTGTACATACGGATTTACCGTTAGTGTGTGTGTTTATTGCTTCATAAACACACGGAAGCGCTTGCTTCCTTTTGTGTTGTTCTGTGTAATCGTATGGTGTTTGTGTATCTCGTTTCTCCTTACATGCATTTCCGCCAAATGCATCTTACACGTTGTACTTTCGTGCTGCAGTCTGTAGATACTCCTGACCACCGGATGTAAAATCCCAGAACCGTTAATATTGGGAAGAAAGTGGCAAGCAGCGGAACTTACTTGCTTACTTACTGCATGGAGCAGGTCCGTCTTGAGAAGCTAACCGGTTTTCAGCCAGTCAAGATATTCCCCGCATTTTATGGAACACGAAAGTTCATTATCGAATTCACAAGGGCTTGCACCTGTCCCTCTCCTGAGCCAGCTCGATCCAGTCCATATCCCCACATCCCTCTTCCTGAAGATCCATTTCAATATTATCCTCCAATCTACGCCTAGGTCTTCCAAGTGGTCTGTTCCCCTCATGTTTCCCCACTAAAACACTGTATACGCCTCTGCTACATGCCCTGCCCATATCATTCTTTTTGATTTGCTCACCCGAACAATATTGGGTGACGAGTACAGATCGTTAAGCTGCTCATGATGCAGTTTTCTCCACTCCCCTATTACTTCGTCCCTCTTAGGCCCAAATATTCTCAACAACCTATTCTCAAACACTCAGCCTAGGTTCCCTCCCATACTGTGAGCGACAGTTTCACACCCATACACAACAGACAAAATCATAGTTCTGTATATCTTGATCTTTAAATTTTTGCGTAGCAAACTGGAAGACAAAAGATTCTGCACTGAATGATAGCAAGCATTCCCTGACTACAGCCTGCTCTTAATTTCTTCCAGAATAGAATTTTGATTTGTTAAGGTTGTTCCCAAATATTTGAACTCTACCACCATTGCAAAGGAATTATTATCAGTCTTTATAATGTGACTTCGTCCTGCATACAGATTTCGAGAGATGACCATGTGCTTAGTCTTACCAGCGTTTACTTCTAGTCCAATCCCCTTACTAGCAACAACTAAAGCTTTGCGTATTTCTTTACAATATGTACGCTTCCTCCCAATATATTAACATCATCAACATAAACCAGAAGCTGATGTGTACCATTTAATTTCCACCCCTGCTGGTTTACCTGAACCCTTCTAATAGCGTACTCTATATCAAAGTTGAAAAGCAGTGGCGATAAAGCATCTCCTTGTTTCAAACCATTCCTACTAGGAAACATGTAAGACAAATTCTTGCCTACCCGGACTTTGCTATAGGTTGCATTCGGACTTTTTTTTTAGTCTTACCAGTTGCATAAGGGTACCAAACTCAATAAGAATATTTTACAAGATCTTTCTCTTAAAGTCTGTAAAGAGCTGAAGTACCCCTTCATTTTATTCCCATTTTTTCTCAAGTATGTGACGAATGAGGAATATATGATCAGTAGTTGATTTGTTGCGTCGGAATCCACTTTGTTGATTCCCAATAATATCCTCTGCATATGGAGTGAACCTTGACAGGAGGATGTTGGATAAAATTTTGTACGTATTTGGCAAAAGTGATGTGCCTCTAGAATTACAACAATCTGTTTTATCGCCCTTCTTATAGTTAGGTACAATGATCGACTCCTTCCACTCATGAGGCAATTTCTCCTTATTCCAAATAGAATTAATAAGTTTATGTATTTCAAAGCGAATTGTTCAACCCCCTGCCTTAATCAGTTCTGCTGGGATTTGATCATTACCTGGTGGTTTGTGTATTTTTAACTTTCAAATAGCCAACTCAACCTCAAGGGCACTCGGCTCAGACACAAGTGGTTCTGCTGTGTGTATTTTTGTCAGCCTAACGTAATCCCATGTACATTCAGTAGCAGAGAGAAATGGTTTCTCCACCAAGCCAAAATACTTTGGGAGTCTGTAACCAAGTCACCCTTCTCATCCTTTACTACGTTAGTTCTAGGCTGGTAACCCTTTTTACAGTCACTGATACCCCTATACATGCCCCTGGTATTTTTAATTTTACTGTTTTAATTTCTTCAATTTTAGCTTTCAGATATTCCGGCGCCACACATGTTTACTGACTCGCTCTTTACTTATTGATGGTTTCTTATGTGTGCTAGTAATGGGCACTGTCGATTTCGGTCTGGAATACAATACTATTCTGAACACGTTTAGCTTACATAATAATATTGTGGTGGATAATTGCGAAATCACTTTTCGTCCGGTAGTTAAATTGCGAGTTTGGGACAAATTACTTTTTATCCTTTTTATTGAATTTTAATTTTTCGTTATTTTTTCATAACGCGTTGGAAGTTTACAGATGTTGTTTTGCGTGATGGACGTAAGTCTTTCTCCACCAACATTCTCAAAGATCAGTTTCATGTTTGATCGGGCAGTTCGATACATTGTACCGACAAACAACGACATGCGTTCGGTTTCGTTTGCGGCTGCTATAGAATGCATACATTTTCAAAGCCAATAAGGAGACCTAATGTTGCAAAACGACTTGCTCTGTAATAATTGAATCTCCTGAATGATGTCATATTTTTCCTGTGTGTATATGCGTCGAGTTCGTAGATAAAATATTGAACAGTGTTTTGTCAGGCACTTTGTAAATGGGAGTTCTGACAACAATATCCTATTACGGCCCGTGTTATTGACGTTCCCATGAGTCGGGTGGTGGAGGACAGTGCTACTGTGCATGAATGGAAACCACCTCACAGAGTTAGTCTTTACTGTTTAGCAGGATGATACATCGCGTATCTTTGGCCAAAGCGTCGCGTTGTGACAGGTATAACTATCGCGTCTGACCCGTTTGGGAAAGTCAGTAGGCCAATATGTATTTTTCTGAGCAGTCAGAATTGTGGAATGCGACCGTCTGCATTTCTGACTTTTAAAATGGCACTACAATATTGTACTGCGTATTACGCCAGTTTTTTTCAAGCCTGATTCAAATACCTTGATTAAAAGACGATAAAAAATTCCTATCACCTTTTGTTTTGTAAGGGACGATAGTTGGTGTGTCGCTTAAGGATAAGCTTCCCATATTTTTTGTATTACGTACCGGGAAACTCCTTTCCTTACAAGAAAAGATCAGTCACAGTCGTCACGACGGCCGAGGCTGTTAATGAAATATATTTCGCTGTTGCATACCATAGATACATCAGACTTGGAATGGTGCTGTCTGATAAACGCTTCCAGTTTTGAAGTTATCAATAGACTTCGTTACGTTTTCATGTACTGTGCCACATCCATCCATATTTCTCGACGGAATCTACTTTTTATGGGCTTCTGGTTTGACTTCCGTTTTGTCATAAATTCTTTGCATTTTAAGGAGTGGAAGTTCGTTGTGCAGTAGAATAAGGCTCGAACTGTGTTCTCATGCCTTCGGTTTCTGTCGTTTTACCGGACATTTGCTCATAACCGAGAACACACGTTCTTTAGGCGCTGTTGTTCAAGCAGTGAGGAAACAAGCTCGGTAACTCTCCTAAGTTGCGAAACATTCTTAACTGATATTCTTCAGTATTCTGACACTTCTTTTCACTGCCGATAACATCATATCCCAGTCGCAAGCTTGCTGGTTAGTGAACCTCCGTACCAAAGACACTTCATCAAATAAGCGATCAGTGTTCATTAATATTCACCGGTTCAGTAGTTCAGCCTCCAGCCGCCTCATGTTAATTTCATGTATCCAACTGAAGGATTCCCCTTGCCACATTTCTGTGCAAGTTACGAATGTTGTATACAAATAAACTTGTTGGAACCCTGCAGGTTTAATATTTTCGGCCCCCCCCCCCCTCCAGTTCTTTGATACACGCATTGTGGCTTTCGGGGGAGTAAACTTGCCCTCCCTGCTGCCTTCCGATCTTAACATTTCCATTGCACTGATAGTGGTTTCGTCAGTTACAAGAACTGTGTCGTTAAAAAAAATTAGTTGGCCACAGAAAGATTACAAGTGTATTTGCCCACAGTTTCTCTAAACCGTCTTTATTACGATTCCATTTTGCTCCTGTCATTAGAAGTGGGACTTAAATGCTGGAAACGTAGTAGGAATCCTTTCTGTGGCCGGAAGAAGGAATATCATATTTCCGTGCTGCAAAGCCTCTTGTACTTCACATTGAAAAAATTACTTCCTCGATTCGCATTGGAAGAGCCTATTGGGAGATCCAGGCATACACGTGATGATGATAATATTTGGTAGAAGTGCCAGAGAACAAGAGCCCAGTGGTGATCACTGTTGTAATAAAATTGCTGGAAATTGGAGTAGCTACCAACTATCGGATTTCCAAAGAAGACCTTGGAGTTAGTTTAAATACTTTATCACGAATATAATGCGTATTATGTGCCCTCTTATTTGTGACTTTTTTGTTGTTCAAGAATGTTCAGAGAAATTTGTTATTGTGCTTCGCTGAATTCAACATGTCGCGTTCCAGAGAATATGTGAACATTATACCCGACGTTCCGTGTGTCTATCGTTTATTGCGGACGTACAATTATCTTGTATAAAGGGACCTTGTATATTACAGCAGTTTAGCGGGTTTAAAGTGCAATAAGTGGTATTTGACGTCATAGCAACGGAACTCATCTCCCGATGGTTGTTGTGACTGTATAGTATCACCTATGTAATGGATGGAATTTAGTGACAGTCCAATTTAATCTCTTGGCATATTGGTGGCGCTCCATCACGACGGCCAGGCTGTGCAGTCAAGGATTTATGTCGCATAAATGACGAATTATTACTCTTATTTTGGAAAGCAACTGAATCGGCATTTTCTCCGAGTACTTGGGCTTCCCCTGTCACCATCATTCCAACATTGTTCCATCTTTATATTTCATTCTTCTGCCATAGACATTAAAAATCGTAGCAAGTGACAGGGTCGTGAGATATAATGTTTTCGTCGGTATGTGGGCCCATATTGTGAGGGTAACGACTTTACATTCAGTAAGACATACAGCATAGGCAGTAGAAGATCATGATAATCACGGAGTGATGACAAACACAGTGCAAGCAGGAGGAGGTTGTGTTTGCTGGATTCAGACACTGCATTTTCCTGTTCTTTCGGATTATGCGTGTAGAATAGTGTTGCATTTGGTAGCTTAATGTCGGGTTTACTAATCCAGACACTGCGACCACAGTAAATTTGTGGTTTAGTGCTAATGAAAGTTTAGTGCCGCACACTCAATAACCAGTACGTCCAAAATGGCTAGTTGAAAACTTTTAAGCGAGATGTTTTAACAGCAATAAATGTTTGTGACCTTGACGCCGAAAGTATCTGATGGAGACTGCGACCTTCTGCAAGCAAATACGCCAGTTAATTTCATTGCAGAACATCTCATTGTCTAGTCAAGTAGCGGGTTGTGGGCCCAATTCGGTTTGACGAAAAGGGTACGAGTTTGCAGTAGACATCTTTGGCTGTTTGAAATGGGATTTAGGACAACGTGCAGCCGTCAGCCGATTGCAGGAACTCTGAAGTGACACATAACAGTAATATGACTGCACGCTTTCTCGATATTTATTTCGTATTATTTAAAGTTTGCAACCTAATGTTTGTAAATTGAAGCCTAGAGCTGCAGCAGGCTGGTCTGAATGTCTGCACTTCGGAATTCGCAGCAATGACAAAAGCATATTACAAACAGCGGAAGATTAGTTCAGTAGCGGTTGTTGTTTGGTTAATTGAATATTCGCCCATATCCGTCTTGTATAATCTCCGCCCCCCCCTCCCCCCATGTCAGGCTAAAACAAAACATCGAATTTTAAAACGCTTATCCTAAAAATTGGCGTATGACATAAAAACGTCACTTCGTCTGCAGTTTCTGTTGATGTTACTGGTTTCGTTGCACTGAGTATGTAGCAGAAGACAGACATTTTCTGCTGTGTATGTAGACCTGTAGTGCTTTTGGATTTTCGAACAGTGGATTCTTACTTACGGTGAATTAGCTTCAAAACCAACGGTGTGTTCAGAATACTTGTAGCAAAGGAGACATTAGAACATGCAAGCGCAGGGTAGAAGCTGTGAGTACTGTACGCCTTTCCTCTGTCGTTTGTTGTTAATAGTAGTAGGCGGTAGGTATATATGAAACATAAAATACAATTTCATAAATGAAAACGTACCGATACCATCGTAAAAACTGTAGAAACCCCTTACACCTAATGTTGTATCTACCGAGCGACAGTGCGATGAGTATGTTAATTTAAAGCAATTCTCAACAACAATTCTCACCTCTTCATTGTATGGTGTGCATAATCCATTGACACGACCCTCTATACTATTCGACCACGTCAAGATTTCTTGGTCTTACTAACATCGTGTTCTATTTAATATGCGTATATCGTTTCTTATCCTTATCAGCTGCAAATGATAACTTCATTGCGGCCATTGGGTTGCTTGGGGCAAAGCGTGACGCGGCGATTTTTGTTATCTCGAAAATAAAACTGGAATATCATTTTTGGGATGCGCCTGTAAAATCCAGTGCCTGGTACACATTGAAACACACTCGTCTCCACACGTTGAACACTTTTACAACGAACGGCTTACTGAAGACCGACTGAGAGCCTACAACCATGTCATGCACCGTAGACGAAAAGCCACTCTTTCGTATCAGAAAAACTCATTCGTGAAAGCTGTACTGGATGAAACGTCGATGTAAGAATGCAGGCTGTGTTTCTTTTCAGTTATTTAACTCAGAAGACGGGTTATGGCTTTAGTGTTATTGTTTATATTGTAATGGTTCGTCCGCGGAGTACAAGAAGTAATAGTCAGTGTCAAATAGTGCCACCACCAGATGATTTGAGGGAGGGTTTCCGATCTCGCTAAATGAAATTGTTGTCTGATGATAACACTGGACAACAAAATTTAACTTTTTTTTTTGGGCCCACGAACTTCAGTAGGTGAACTTAGCAGTCCTTTTTATGCTGAATTCGGATATGTATACAGAATTTTTCTATAAGACGGAGTTTCAAAGATACAGAGGACTGTATTTGTGCAAAATAGTACTTTACGTACTAATGAAACGGGCAGAAACTTACCTCTAAAATGTAGAGGCGTATGACTTTCGCCGGTAATTGGCTTCAGGTACATACCTCTTCAGTGTTCAGCAATAGTTTTTCGACTTACATGAGGTCCACTTCCCTTGGTATCGCTTTTCCGTAGCCAAAATGTCTTGGTGAAATCTTTCACCGTCTTCGTCACTGACTTCGCCAAGATTTTCTGGGAAAAAGTCCAAGTGGGACTCCAAAAAGTGGATTTCAGACTCATGTTGCATCCCATAGCTTTGTTGGAAGTCAACAGGTCTTGCACAGCATCTTGATAGTTCGCTGCTTTGTGATTTCCTAAGGAGTCCTTGCAAATCCTCTTAAAAGACAACCATGCATTTCTTTCAGTCTCATTCAGGTCTTCATCGAACTGTTTGTCTTGCATCAGTTCCCTGATTTGGGGTCCTGTAAATATACCTTCCTTGGTTTTTGCGTCACTCACATTTGAGAACTTATTCCTCAAATATTCGAATCCATGGCCGGTTTTATCCATACATTTCACAAAGTTTTTCATGAGGCCCAGCTTTATGTGCAAAGGGGGGCAGAAAAATTTTCTCCGGAAGAACAAGAGGAGGATTGACGACATTTTTCTCACCTGGCGTCAGTGACGTTCGTTTAGGCCACAGTTTTTTACATAGTGATTCTTCTTGCCCCGGCTGTCGCACTGACACAGGAAACAGCAGTATTTTTTGTACCCGAGTTGCATTCCGAGTAACAGTGCCACAACCTTGAGATCACCACATACCTTCCACTTAAATTCGTCATACTTAATCTTTCCCAACAGTAGCTTCATGCTTTCATAACTTTCCTTCATGTTGGCTGCATGAGCCAGAGGAACGGAGGGGAATTTATTTCCGTTGTGGAATATAACCACCTTCAAGCTCACTTTTGACGAATCAATGAACAAGCGCCACTGATCTGGGTTAAATTCATGGCCAAGAACTTCCATAACGGAACAAACATAATTGAAAAGCACTACACCATCTTCTCCTGCGAGAAGAGATCCTTGAATTCTTCATGGCGTCCACGGTAAAAACACACCTTAGTGTCCTGGCGCAGAAGATTCCAGCCCTTTATCCTGGAGCCTAAAAGTTCAGCTTGCTTCTTTGACAGGTTCAAATCGCGGACGATTTCATTCGGGTCCCCTTGAGTCAGCAGGTGTGGTTAATTGGAAGAACTGGCTCCTGCAAAAGCTGGATCACAATCCATACTGTTGTTAGCGTGGCCTTCATCTTTATCACTTCACTCACTGTCACTCAGCGTCGTGTTTTTTGGAGGCTTTGGCACAGGTAACTCCTCACTGTGAGGTACTGGCCTCATCGCAGATGGTAAATTTGGATATTGAACAGTGTGTTTGGACTTTGCTGTTACACCAGTGATACTGGTCATGCAGAAGTAACAATCCGAAACACGGTCCGTGGGCTCTCTCTAAACCGCAGGAATGGTGAAAGGCATACAGCGTGAACCTTTTGCCCATTTCGCGAGACGTCTGGCACATATCACACAACAAAAATGGGGAGCCCAACTCTTGTCCTGATCTCCCACTTTGCAACCGAAATAATGCTTATAGCATTTCTTAATCAGGGATGTGAAAGACCGTCTTCGGGATTTAAATGTCACCTCACCGCAGATGTAGCAGAATATATCCAGTGAATTTACGCACTTTCTTGGCATATTAATGGTGGAAAAAACACTACGTACTTCTGAGACGATAACACACTGAGCTCTGGCCAGCAACCTGCAGAGGACTGTTAGTCACACGAGCATGACACGTGACAGTTGGCTTGTTATATCATGTCCTGACTACGTCCTACAGGCCCCCATTGACTCACATATGTAGGCGTGTGCGGTCACAGTCTGATGTAACGCAAAAGATTGGGTGATAGAGAAATTCTGGAAACATATTCGAATTCAGCGTCCAAAAATACATCAGAAATAGACATTTTTCCTCATGGGCCAAAATCTTTGTTGACCAGCGTAATTAGTTGTAACCCGGTGTGTGCAGGACCTCCTTGGACCTGGTATACACTTCTGAAATATATTCTGCTTAAACCAGTTCCTTGACTGTCACGATCAACACTGTATGTTTATGTTGTCACATGCGAAGTAATTATCTGTATGAAGTACTAGTATTTTTATGAGCTCCACATGACACGCATTTACACCCCAGCCACCACTGTTCAGTCACCCTTAATATCAGAGTTGCCTACTGGGTTCTGTCGAAGAATGATCTTAACATCTCTGATTTAGCAGGACTTACTGTGTAAGTCTGGTCCGTATTTTCCCACGCTTACTGGGCTGTCTGATGTGGCAGTAAATGGTTTGCTGGCTAACTTGATAATTATGCACAATTTGGAAGATCTTGTATCGGAATGTCACATCCGGCGTTCAGTTTGATAATTTGCCTTTCTGAACGACCTTCGGCTCCCCCAACCCCCTTCCTTAAATTCTTGTAGAATGACAGTGATATTTGTGTCTTACCTTGGTGCTAATAATACTGCATACCTCTGTGATGGACTGGACTCGGGGCGGCCCGTCCGTGTGACGGCTGCAGGAGTATGGAGAAAAGTTGAACTGAGTATCTGAATAAAAGTTCTTGTTAGGAAATACGAATATATTTTTAAAAGATATGAAGGAAATCATATTAAATTCAAGTACTCGCGACGGGCTGTACAGGCTACGGAGAACAGAAAGGCGAGCGGGCTGTGCCCTACGCAGACTGCGCGGTGGGGCAGCACAGCTAGGGCAAATGGTGTGAGGGACAGCGAGCCACAGTGTTTCAAGGATGCCTTCTTATATCCGTAGGCGTAACTTAGGAGGGGAGCAGGAGGGGGGATGTATCTCCAATATTTTTTACCTAAGAATATTTTTTTTGGCTACATAGTGGAAAGGCAAATAAAAAGATTGGGGTTTGATTGAGGGAAAGGAGTTTATGTATATTAAAGACTGGTTCAAAACAATCTTCCCTGTCTTTATAACGTGACTGAATGACATGACTCCTAATAACCATGGGCGATTAACCCCCCCCCCCCCCCCTTGTTACCCAAGTTCCTCCTGTGCTTATTCCTGATTACCTTTTCTAACATTTCAAACGCTGGCATTTTGATAACCATTGTTACGTAGCTGTTTTAAAAGTTATATTTGTGAATGTGTTCATTGTAGTAGTTTCAGTTTGAAGATAAACGTGAGGAACAGTGTGAAGTATTGGCATGGCATTTTTTTTTTTTTTTTTCCCGCGATGAACTCTCGGCGCGTTGACTGAGATTAAGAATTTAGGTCGTGCGACGCCTGATTTAGTTATTTCACAGTCGTTGTCATGCAAAAAACAAACTTATGTGAGAAAATTTAACCGTACTTTATAAAGCAATTGGCTGGACGTCCAAGAAAATGTGGTTCGATTCCCGGCAGGAGTAAGATTTATCTGTTCACCAAAGCGGCCAGACCGGCTGTGATGTCCTAAAGCGGCCTTTGCGAGAAGCTGATCGCTCTGCTTCATCTAAGTGCCGAGCTTACAGAATAGTGTAGGTATAGCTCCACTTACCCGTGTGCATTTTCCTTCGTAATTAGCTGTACCATTATAATAGATTGTGTCCGTGTATGTATCTTTTCGTGTGCATGTTGCATCATTCTAACGCCGTAATACCTTCTATGGTAGTAAACCTGCACTTTGTGTTCGAAATTATGACGTGTGATGTACTGTACGAGTAGCATAATTCACTGTTGAGAAAGAAATGTGAATGTCACTGGGTATGGCCACGAATTGTGGGAAATATTTTGCACCTTTAACTTCTGTGGCAAAAAGAAGGCGATTTGGTGATCATTGGGGTGAGGATATGAAAATAATTTTCCCCCGTGAACTTAGGTAATATTTTTTACAGTCGTGTTAATTTCAAATACATGAACCATGTAAAAGTATATTTAGGCGTAATCACATTAAATTAATCTCCCACTTTTACTCTTCGAATTGAGTTCAACACTGTTTACTTTTCCATTGATCATATTATACGGTAATAATTTGTCAAAACTTATTTACGTGCGGATAGGCATTGCACGACGCAACATTGACGGCGTTACAGAAATGGAATTGAGGGCCACATTTCCAGTCTTTCTTCTATCAAAGGATGCCTCAGGAATGTTACACAAACCTCCATTCGTTACTCGATGGCAAACGATTCCTTTACATGTGGAACAGTAACTTCCGCATTGGTTGTTGTTGTTTAATGATATTTGTCTAACATAGTTTCGTGATAGTCGTACTTAGCATACCGAGCACCCAGACAACTGTACATATATACGAACAAGTTAGTGAAAGATTTTTTTGGGGTTATGGTAGTATCTGAGGATGTGTTTTGTTTTTAGAAATCTGGATTAAACCCGAATAACTAAAAGAGAGAACCTACAAACTGACAAATGATTCAACTTTGCTGCAATATTAATGTCATTATGATATGAAGCAGAATATAACACAGCTCAGTAAATAATCAGAGCAACTGCATGTTACCAATAAAGTTTTCTAAAATCAAGTTGTTATTTGCATTACACTAAGGAAAGAATTCCGTATTCTCCTATTTGTTAAGGGGCTTACTACTGAGACCAGATAAAAGGATTTGTCGCGACGGAAATTTATGCACTTTATGTATTGTATGGTAGGAGAATTTTAATTCGTGCTTAGCTTATGTATGTTGATATGGTTGAAAATCTCATACATTGCATACCGAGGAACTTCATGATTTTTGTCCTTCGCCATACATTATTTCGGGACCAGATCAAGGAGATGAAATGGGAGGGGCATTTGGCACGTTTGAGGAAAACAGAAACGCACGCAAGGTTTTGGTGTGGAAATCTGAAGGGGAATGTAGCACGTATGGGGGAGAAGAGGGTTTTGGTGGGAAAGCCTGAGGGAAAGAGACCATTCGGAAGACCCAGGCGTAGACAGGAAGATAATACGATGGATCTTCAGGAAGCGGGATGTGGGGGCATTGACTAGATCGATCTGGCTCAGGATTGGGAGAGGTGACGGGCACTTGTGAATGCGGTAATGAACCTGCGGGTTTTATAAAATGCGGGGAATTTGACTATTTGAGAATCGGTTAGCTTCTCAAGGAGGACTCTGCTCCATGGAGTAAGTAATCTGCAGAATGACGATCACTTGAAGACAAAGGGATGATAACATTAAAATAGACGTAAAAAAATACGTTAGGTAGCTGTGGACTGATTTCTTCTGCCTCAGGATAGGAACAAGCAGCGAGTTCTTATGAACCCCGCATTAAACTTCCGGGTCTATTAAATGCGCGGAATATCTTTACTAGTGAGGAACTAACTACTACCTTCGCAGGAAGAACTCTGCTCCATGACTTCGTTAGGTTTCAACGCAGCCTGTACATCTTGCTATAACTTGTTTTCATAGCGGACCAGTGATTAAAAAGTGACACTTGAAACTTCGTTTTCCGCTACACGTGTGTGTGTTACAATAGATGCA
>Ga0123355_10009170_pt1 | contig 15011 bp, 16 predicted proteins | sample TergutEmb28metaG_3_FD_89872 | JGI IMG/M metagenome (GOLD analysis project Ga0123355, IMG submission 89872) | Embiratermes neotenicus P1 segment gut microbial communities from Petit-Saut dam, French Guiana - Emb289 P1 | ecosystem: Host-associated > Arthropoda: Insects > Digestive system > Gut ...
AATTTCTTACCCTTTAACACACGGTTTGCTTGAATACTACCCATTGAACCTGGATTTCTGTGATAATGAGAACCGTGAGACATTGGACCTCTTGAGAATCCGTGACGCTTAATCGCACCTTGGAATCCTTTACCTTTACTTGTTCCAGTAACATCTACAAAGTCACCTTCTGCAAAAACATCAACTTTAACCTCTTGACCTAATTCGTACGCTGCCACATCTAAGTTGCGGAATTCACGAATGAAGCGCTTAGGAGCTGTATTTGCTTTTGCAACATGTCCTTGTTCAGGCTTTATTGATAACTTTTCTCGTTTATCTTCAAATCCTAATTGAACAGCTTCATATCCATCTGTTTCAATTGTTTTAAGCTGTAATACAACATTAGGATCAGCTTTGATCACAGTAACAGGGATTTGCTCGCCCGCTTCAGAGAAGATCTGTGTCATACCGATTTTTCTACCTAAGATTCCCTTAGCCATAGGTTACACCTCCATACTAGAAGTTAGAAATTTAGAGGTTAGAAGTTGGATAGAACCATTGCTTCTTACTCAAAACTCGCACTTCTTTATTTTTATTATAATTTTATTTCGATATCTACGCCAGCTGGCAGGTTAAGTCTCATTAACGAGTCAACTGTTTTAGAGTTAGGTTCTAAGATATCGATTAGACGCTTGTGAGTTCTCATTTCAAATTGCTCACGAGAGTCCTTGTATTTATGAACCGCTCTTAAGATTGTGTAAACTTGCTTTTCAGTCGGTAAGGGAATTGGTCCCGCAACCTTCGCGCCAGTTTTTGCCACACTCCCGACGATTTTTTCAGCTGATTGATCTAAAATCCGATGATCATAAGCTTTTAATCTAATTCTAATCTTTTGCTTTGCCATTGTATTAAGCCTCCTTCCGTCTACTTATAATAGACTCGCTCAGCGAAAATTACTCAACACACCCGTCATGGCAAATCGTCCTGGCGTGTCAACAACCTCTCGCATCCCTGCTATAGTCAACTTGAACAATTATACAGAAATCTCTCAATAAATGCAACCTTTTTTTAGAAAAAAACAACAAATTTTAAAATGAAAACTTTTTCCAACAATAAAAAAAACTTAAAATACTGATTTAATCGTAAAATCGACCATTTACTACAGGCAATCGTCGAAAAACTACCCGGTTTATTCACAGGTAGTTTCCGCTTTTTTCATATTTATTATTCCAATTTTCTCTTTGACAAACTTATTAACAATCACTATCCTGCAAAGCTAAACGATAATTCTTTCACTACTTTAAAAATACTTTTCAATCATCTTTCAATTCGGCAACCGCATTTCTACTCTTTTCAAGTTGTTCAATTGTAAATTCATATTGTGCTGAAGCATAAGTTAAAAACACAACATCGATAACAAAGAGTTGAGCAAATCTTGAACTTGTTGCTGCACTTCGCAATTTTGCTTCAGGAGCTCTTGCAGTTGTCAATAATGCATCGACACTCCCAGCAAGTTTATGCTGCCCCATTCGACTCAATCCTATTGTTTGCATTCCAAACTCTTTTGCTTTTTCAATCAACAACAAAACCTCTTTTGTTTTCCCACTATAAGAAACACCCCAAAAAACGGCTTTCTCATTTTGTGTTGCCATTATTGACAATAGCAAATGATAATCCGCTATCGCATAAACTTTTTTCCCTAGTCGTCGCCATTTTTGTGCAATATCCTCGGCAATTAAAAACGAAGCACCAATCCCATATACATAAACCATATCAGCTTCATGTAACATCTCAACAACTTGGCGAACAGCGCTATCCTCAATTTGGTTTGCAGTATCTTCGAAAACTTGAATCGTGTTAGATAAAGTTTTCTCAACAATACTCGCAACAGATTCCTTATCTTCAATATCCAAGTTACTTACAATTGTCTCCTGAACCGACTCAGCTGATAATCTAACTTTTAAATTACCAAAACTCTCAACACCAATGGATTTGCAAAACCTGACAACCGCTGCTGAACTTGATTTCGATTTCTTAGCTAACTCATTAATATTCATATACAACACATCTTTTGAGTATACCAAAATATACCTAGCAACTTTCTTCTCAGAACGAGGCAATTCATCTAATGCTAACTCGATTTGATTTAAAATACTACCTTTCCCCACATTATCCACCTACTAGAAGTTAGAGGTGAGAGGTTGGAAGTTGGAGCAAGTTACTCCTCCAATCTCTAATTTCTAATCTCTAACCTCTAAACTATACACGAAATTTAAAATTTTTTCAAGACAATATTTTTTAGTTACTATTCCAAAGTGACTCCCTCACATTCAGCAATTTCGCGGTTTTTGAGGGAGTCTAATGCCGAGGAAGCGCTAATATCGCGGGCTCACTCCCTCATTTTCGAGCTTTTCGTGGTTTTTGAGGGAGTCAAAAGCCGAGGAATCGCTAACACCGCTAATTCACTCCCTCACATTCAGCAATTTCATGGTTTTTGAGGGAGTCAAAAGTCGAGGAAGCGCTAACACCGCTAATTCACTCCCTCACATTCAGCAATTTCATGGTTTTTGCGGGAGTCAAAAGTCGAGGAAACGCTAACACCGCTAATTCACTCCCTCACATTCAGCAATTTCGCGGTTTTTGAGGGAGTCTAATGCCGAGGAAACGTTAACATCGTGGGCTCACTCCCTCATTTTCGAGCTTTTCGTGGTTTTTGAGGGAGTCAAAAGCCAGGGAAACACTAACACCGAAAACTCACTTCCTCCCTAAGACTTTTCGCTGTTTTAGCAGCAAATCTACACCAACTTAAACCCCATCCCATCCTTAACATAAGGCAAATACTTCCAATTGTCCTCAAGCACTGACCCAATCACATTCACACGCTTATCACCAGCTAAATCAACACGCGCAATTTCCAACTCACCTTCATAACGCAAATAGGCCTCATTACTAATAAACACAGTCCCCATAGGACGAGGCAACACTTCCTCCTGCAAAATTTTGCGATCATAAAACCGAGATTCCTGAGACCTAATAACATATTCACTCGAATCAGGTCGATCATGATGCACAATATCCCTTACAAATTTATAATCCCCCTCAATCGCGCAACGCAAAGAAATATACCCCTCATGATAATCCCGAATCCGCTCCCAAACATCATCTGAAACATCAACATCCCCAATCAAAACAATATCACTTGCCCCCTTATCAAAAAGCTCCAACATATTTAAAAACACATCGCCATTTCGCTGCTTCTCAACAGTCGGTAATCCCAAAAACAGCGGTTCCCGATAAGCCAAATTCCCCGCTACAAAAGTCATAGTCATCATCCCTAACGATCTAAACAGCTTATTCATATCACTTACTTTTTTAAACGACAGTCCCGACAAAGGCTTCGGATAAAAATTATGGCAAGCTATAAACCTCGTTAAATCAGCTCCTAAACTCTCCCATGCTTTGACATGTCTAATACTCATCGTTGAAGCATTAAAAACTAGATGAAATTTCTTAGAAAGAGCAACAATTTCAATATCGGAGTAACCAAAATCTGGTCGGATATAATCAAAGCCTAAATCCAATAACTCCTCATAATCAACACAATCCAACTTTTCTAAAGTGTGGGGACTAATATCAGCAATCAACTTAATCCCAGCTACATTACATTTTGCCAATAGCCCCTTAATCGTAGAACGATAATTTATCACATTCTCCTCGGGAATATGCAATGACGTAAAAGCAAACTCCATCTTCGCCTTAACTGCCTTGCAAATAACATCCTCATTTTTTTCTTCATCTGTCCCTAAATAAATCGAAAACCCAATCTTCATAACTAACCACATCTCCCGTCGTAAAACATTAAGGCTGCCTCACCAAAGGCAAGACAGCTAAAACAAAAAACAGATTGCTCTGAAACTTAGCAAAGGCTAAGCTACTCTTCTACTGAGCTTGAGAGTCCTTAGCTTTAGAATTCTGTGCCATTAGGCAGCTCTACTCCTCACCATATACCTCATTAATCCGACCTTCATCAACACCAAAGAAATAAGTCGCCAAGAATCCGCCTGCATACGCCCCTAACATGGCAATAATAAACGGAAATTGTTGCCCTGGCTGCATTAACAGCAACCCAAATAATCCCGATACCCCTTGTGAAATTGCACCTAAACTAAACAACGATGCCAATATCCCACCTAAACCTGCTCCCAAGCAAGCTGTTATAAAAGACTTCCCAAGTGGTAGCGTCACCGCATACATCAACGGTTCACCAATACCTAAAACACCAATTGGCAATGCATCACGAATGAATCTCCTTAGTTTGGTATTTCGGGTTTTGACGTATAAAGCAATTCCTGCCCCAACCTGCCCACCACCAGCCATCATCAAGATTGGTAACAAGTAGTTCACTCCAGCAGTTGCACCTTCTGGATCATTTAACATCGCATGAATCGGGGCTAATGCCTGATGAAGACCAACCGCTACTAATGGTAAAAACCCAGCAGATAAGATATAACCTCCCACTACACCTAGGCGCTCAAAAACAAAGTTCAATGTATCAAAAATCCCATCAGTCAAAAAACTTCCAAGTGGTTGTAAAATGAGAACAGCTGCAAGACCACCGATAATTAAGGTGAGTAGTGGTGTAAAAAATGTATCTAATAAATCAGGCATCATCTTGCGAATATTGCGCTCCAAAATTGCAATAAACATTCCCCCGATAAGCGCAGCAATTAATCCACCTGCTGCTGGATTAAAAACAGCATTTGTAAATGGAAGAATAACATTTTCCTCATTAAATAGAGTAAGTAGTGGCATTGATGGATGTGAGATAAACATCGCACCAGCAATCGCACCAAGTACTGCCGAACCACCAAATTCTTTTGCAGCATTATGTCCAACTAATACTGGTAAGAATGCAAACAATGCCCAGCCAACTGTACGAATCGTTTCATACCACCACATCCCCGACAGTGCTCCATCAGTGGAAACATTAATAACATTTGCAAGCCCATTAATTAATCCAGCAGCAATAATCCCTGGTAACAACGGAATAAAGATATTGGCAATTCGCTTGAGAAATCTTTGCAATGGTTTATCATACTTTGCTTTTTGCGCTTGCTTATTTTCATCAGCTACATCTCCTACTTCAGATGTCTCCAAACCAGCTTTAATCCCCGTCAATTTTGAAAATTCTTCCAAAACGCGATTAACTTTACCTGGACCCAGAATAATTTGCATTGTTTCAGATTCCACAACACCCATCACTCCATCTAGCTCCTTTAAATCTTTCAGGTTTACTTGTTCTAAATCACGGACTCCTACACGCAATCTTGTCATGCAGGCAGCATTTGTTATAACATTATCTTTACCACCTAAAAGTTGTAAAATTTGTTCAGCTAACATTTTGTTATCCATAGCTTATACCTCCAATGCTTTTCTTATGAATCCTTGGGATTTTTTCAATTTAGTTTCAGCTTCTTCCTTACTGAAGCCAGCTAAAATCATCAATATTGCCACTTTAGGCTTTGAATCTGCTTCCGCCAAAGTTTTTGCTGCTGCAGCCTCGTCACAGCCAGTCGCTTCCATGACAATTCGTTTTCCACGTTCAATCAACTTTTCATTTGTTAACTGCAGGTCGACCATTAAATTCCCAAAAACTCTACCAGTTTTAATCATCAAAGCTGTTGATATCATGTTACAAATCATTTTTTGTCCAGTTCCTGCCTTTAAGCGAGTCGATCCTGTTAAGATTTCCGGTCCATTATCAATTTCAATAGCGATTTTGGCTACTTTTCCAATCTCAGAAGACAAATTACAAGCGATTGCAACGGTTGGCACGCCGATTTGATTTGCGTACTTTAGACCTCCCTTAACATATGGTGTCCGGCCACTAGCAGCAATCCCAACAACAACATCTTGGGCAGTTAATTCAATCTGCTTTAAATCGCTGATTCCTAACTCGGCATCATCCTCAGCTCCTTCAGCAGCTTTAATAAATGCTAATTTTCCACCAGCAATTAATCCGATGACCTCATCTGGTTCAACTCCGAAGGTTGGCGGACACTCAACAGCATCTAAAAGCCCGATTCGACCACTAGTCCCAGCCCCCATATAAATTAATCTGCCACCTTTCATTCGCGCCTCAGTAATGATCTCCACAGCTTCTGCAATTTGCGGAATCGCCTTGTTAACTGCAGCTGCAACTTTAGCATCTTCTTCATTCATCATTCGTAACAAATCAAAAGTTGACATATCATCTAAAAGAAGCGTGCGCTCATTCCTTCTTTCTGTCACTAAATTTCCTAATCCCATACCTTGCCCTCCATTTTTGGTCCATCACATTGAAATCGATTTCAATAATATAATAGCATATATGAAATTATTTGTCAATATCTTTGGTCAAATTTTGAAATAAAATTTCAAATATATTTTGTACCCTTTTTCAAACAATATGAAAAAGCTATCCCGCTTATGCACGAAACAGCTTTAATCGTTATTATCTCCACCAAACATCAAACACCGTTACTGGCATGGTTCTTTTATGGCGCGACCGTAAATACCAAGTCTCAATTTTCTCGGCATCCGCCTCGTTCACAGATCGTCCCTCTAAATAATCATCAATCTCATCATATGTCACCCCTAATGCAACTTCATCAGCAATACCAGGCTTATCATCTTCAAGATCGGCTGTCGGTATCTTCAGATAAAGATGTTCAGGACATCCAAGTGCCTCCAGCAACATTTTCCCTTGTCGCTTATTCAATCTAAATATAGGGCATAAATCAGCACCACCATCACCGTATTTCGTATAAAACCCTGTTACAGATTCAGCACTATGATCAGTACCAAGTACAGCAAGTTTACGTTCCGCACCAATATGATACTGAACTTCCATACGGTGGCGCGCCTTTACATTTCCTTTATTAAAATCAGAAACAGATACGCCAAGCGCAGATTGTGTAGCCGCAACACTTGCATCAACAGATGGCTTTATATCTACCGTTAAAATCTCACTTGGTTTAATAAATCTAAGCGCATCTTGGCAATCATCCTCATCAGCCTGAACACCATACGGCAACCTGAGGGCTACAAACTCATACATATTACCATTAACATTCAGCTCATCAACTGCTATCTGAGCCAGCTTCCCAACTAGTGTACTATCTTGTCCACCTGAAATGCCAAGCACATAACCTTTCAAGAAAGGATGTGCCACCAAATAATCCTTCATAAAGTCAACACTACGACGAATCTCAAATTCAACATCAATCTCTGGCTTCACTTTCATCTCTGCGACAATCTTTTTTTGCAACTCTCTCACATAAACCACATCCTAATATATAGTATAACCATTTTAGCATACATTCATCAAGATTTTCAATCACAGAGCCAGTTTTCTGGTTCAACAACCATTCGGCTATTTTTTCGGCAAAAAGACGAAATGCACATCTTTCAAGTGATAAATTGGCGCTCATCAACCTTTTCGGCTGTTTTTCGCTAAAAGGGTTGACGTAACACTCCCTTTTCAAGTGATTATTTGGTGCTCATCAACCTTTTCGGATGTTTTTCGGTAAAAGGGTTGACGAAACACCTATTTTTCAAGTGATTATTTGGTGCTCATCAACCTTTTCGGATGTTTTTCGGTAAAAGGGTTGACGAAACACTCCCTTTTCAAGTAATAAATTGATACTCATCAACCTTTTCGGCTGTTTTTTGGTAAAAAGGTTGATTAAACACCTATTTTTCAAGTGATTATTTGGTGCTCATCAACCTTTTCGGATGTTTTTCAGTAAAAAGGTTGACGAAACGCCTGTTTTCCGAGTGATTGTTCGGTGTTCATCAACCTTTTTTGCTGTTTTTCGGTAAAAGGGTTGACGAAACACTCCCTTTTCAAGTAATAAATTGATACTCATCAACCTTTTCGGATGTTTTTCGGTAAAAAGGTTGACGAAACGCCTGTTTTCCGAGTGATTGTTCGGTGTTCATCAACCTTTTTAGCTGTTTTTGAAAAAAAGGTTGATGGTGGGCGATCTACCTTAGATATTTCGCTACTGCAAACGCTTGTATTTTGTGCCAGTTATTAGACTTTACAAGCCACTAGTGCATCGGCTCATCACTCCTCAAACTCAATACTACCGTTTTCAACATCAAGAACGCACATTGCACCAAGGGGAATTGTTAAATTAGGCGATGTATGCCCCGCTGGAATCCCGAGCGCAATAATTTTTCTAGTTGGTAACAAAACCTTCTCAATGGTCTTCATAATTTCAACCGTATCTGCTCCGCTGAAATCTCCTAACATGATACCAGCACAGTCGTGAATTTTTCCAGCGTACACAAGTTGCGTCAACATTCTATCAATCACATAAGGCTCCTCATTAACTTCCTCTAAGAATAAGATTTTCCCTATCGTATCAATTTCGTTCATTGTTCCAAGTGTTGAGCAGATAACAGTTAGATTTCCACCTACAGTCCTCCCACTCACACTTCCTATTTCCTTAACTAAAAAGTTAACGCCTTTCAATGTTAAAGGTTCACCAGCAAGGGCTGTTTTGATCAGCCCATCTGTTGTTAACTTTTCAACTTTTAGCAAATCACGAATCATTGGTCCATGGTAAGTAATAAGATTGTATTTTTGATTGAGATAAATATGCATATAGGTAATATCGCTATACCCAATAAAAGGCTTTGGATATTTTGCAAAGTTGAAATCATAAATGTATGGCAAAAGGCGGTTACTCCCATATCCACCACGCATATTAAGAATAGCACCAATTTCGTCCTCAGCGAATAGCATTTTAAGATCAAGAGCTCGCTCTTCATCACTATTACCAGCAAGATATCTATTTCTTTCAAAGCAACTTGGTGCTATCAGAACATCATAGCCTAAGCTCTTCAAATAGTCTTCACCTTTCAACAAAACTTCGCTATCCATTGGACCAGCAAGAGCTACAATGCCGATTTTCTTACTTCTATTAAATGATGGCGGCTTAATCATCAATCCCCACCCCCATTAATCCTAAAACACTCATAACTTGAACCAAAACCCCATGACAAATTGCTTCTTCATCAACATCAAAATACCCATCATGCAACGGTGCAGTAATCCCTTTATGTTTATTTGCTACACCAAGACGATTATAACTAGATGGTCGTGCTTTGGCAAAATAGGCAAAATCCTCAACCCCTAAACTGGGACGTTTCAGCACTTGCACTTGATCATCACCTAATACACGCCGAGCAACATCTTCGACAAGGGCGGTGGTAATCTCATCATTGATGAGAGCATCATACCCAGTTTCTACTCGTAAAGACACCTCTCCTCCATACGCTTTCGCAACATTGGTAGACACTTCAAAAATGCGCCCTTTAATCGTTTTTCTCACCTCTTCATCGAGGGTTCGCAGTGTTCCGCGTAACATAACGTGATTTGCAATCACGTTATGGGCTTCACCACCATTAATCACTCCAAATGACAATACAGCTGCATCTAACGGAGAAATGTTTCGACTTACAAGTGTTTGCAAAGCTAACACAATATTACTAGCAATCACGATCGCATCAACACCATCTTGTGGAGATGCTGCATGGGCAGACTGTCCATGAACATATAGCGTAATGGTATCACTAGCTGCATAGGCATGATCATACTTTATGCCAAAAGTCCCAACCTCTAACTTCGGACAGACATGTATGCCCAGAACATGTGATACATGCGGATTATCAAGCACACCCGCTTCAATTAAAGTTTTTGCCCCACCTACACTCTCTTCAGCTTGTTGAAAAAAAAGCTTTACACTACCAGGCAATGAATCTTGCAGCTGTTGCAACACGAATGCTGCTCCAAGCTGAATTGCTGTATGAGTATCGTGACCACATGCATGCATCTTACCATTATAGATAGATTTATAGTCATGATTATTTAACTCCTGTACCGGTAGTGCGTCTATATCCGCACGGAGACCTATTACCATAGCGTCGTTACAAGTGCCCTTAATCATGCCGATTACGGATGTTTTGTTTACTCGCTCGCCTATGTCTATCCCCCATTCTTTCAGGTGCGACTCAATTTTGTCGGCGGTACGGAATTCTTCCAGACCTAGCTCGGGATGACGGTGTAAATCTCGCCTGATTTCCACAAATTTATCAATATTCTCATCAATGATCTCACGTATTTTCGTTATAAAAATTGCCACTGTTATCACCTCAATAAAAATATATGATACAAAATGCATATAAATGAAAATTCTGTACATACTGAGGTATTAAAAGCTTTTTACAACTTGGAGGTTATTATGATAGCATTTAAAAATAACGATATTAAAGAAATGATTAATATTAAACTAGCAACAACAAGAGCAATTTGCAGCAAGATTACCGATTCTAATCTGACAGGCCTATCAGATGCGGCAAAGTTGGAGTTTGCAGATGTCATTGAGTTTGTCGCCATTCTTATGTTAGAGCATGCAGGCGAATTCCCAGAAGAATGGACAAGTGATAAATTAGTTGATTTGTATTATCATAAATTGCCATTATTATTGGATCAAAATAAAAGAAAAAATATCAAAGATATTTTAATAACTTATGTTGATTTAGTTGGCGAAGCACTTGAATTGCCAAATTATTTGGAAATAAAAAAAGAACTGGCGTGCTAAAGCTCAGAAGTGGAAGGTAAGATTTGTTGAGAAAATCTATATTCTAGAAAAATTTGCGAGCGTTTTTTTGGAAAAGATAAAAATCGCAAAAGAAAAAGACTTAGATATGAGAACTTAGCTCAAAGCTAGTTCACTAGGTCTTTTTCTTTTTTCTTATATTTAAAACAGCTCTAAGGCTGTGTTTTATTTGAATAATAACTTCACATTATTTTTAAAATTTCGACCAATTGTCACCAAACGATCTGTATGCTTTAAATGCACTTCATTCTCTAGCCCATCGTAATACTCGACATAGCTCGGATTAATAAAGGTACTTTGATTAATTCTAACTAAATCCCGAACATCATTTAAAAGGGCATGAAATTTCTCCAAAGATTGCATCGGAAATACTTGTGTGGAAATTATGTCGTCTTTTGGATCAAGTACGTAAACTTCAATTTGTTTTACACCCGTGATCTTTTCAACCATAATTACTTGTGTAAGGTCAATTTTAAAAGTCTTTGATCCTTTCTTTAATGAGATATAATTCCTCGTTGGCGTTTTCAATCGCTTTAAAACACCTTTAATATCAGGAACAATTTCACGAGGATTATATGGTTTTGTTACATATGAAAAGATATCTAGTTCATTATTAACTTGCACCTGTGTCTGTAAGTCATCAACCGATGAAGCAAACATCATTGGTGTAAACTCATGTGTTTTTCTAAGCTCTTTTGCAAGTTCAATACCATCACCATCAGGTAATTTAATGTCGATCATGAAAATATCAATATGTGTAACCTTAACGATTTCTAATGCCTCCTGCATAGTATAAGCGCATAAAATCCTTACTTCTTCACCAAGCTCTGCCTCAATCGTTAATTTCATTTTTTTGCTGATCACTTTGTCATCTTCGACAAACAAGAGTGTCTTCATCCTTAATCTCCACCTTTGGTTTAAATTTCTACTTATGCATCATAAATAAATACTTATGCATATAGTATAAACAAATTCGACAATATATGCAAGAGGAAATTGTACTTTCTGTCAATTTAGACTCCAGATTGCACCATACGAGGTGTTAAAACATAAGTAAGCGCCAAAGTTAAGACATATTAAACGTTTTAATCACTTTTAATAATAATCTGAAAATAAGTTAGAAGAGTCCTAAAATAGCAAATCATACTTTATTATGCTCCCTTGAGAAGCAAATAAACATAATCGACAACCCACAAAATACCTTAATTCCTAAGAGTGCATCAGCAGAAATATAGTAAGCCACATATAAATTCGGGAATAATGTAATTACGCCCATTAAAACATATGAGACAATAACCGCAACAAGCATCAAAAACAACAGCTTCTCTACCGAGTTCAAAAACTTCACATTAACCGGATGATCTGGCATAATCAAATAGTGGCTTACAAACGTGGCAGCAAGTAATGCCCCACCCTGAAATCCACCACCAGGCGTACTCGGATCACTAAACATGTAAATACTAGTCAAAACAAGGATCGGAAAGAGAAAAGAAATAGTCATAACTGCAGAAGGGTGTTTTTTATGACGCAATGTTACAGATCGTCCTCTTTCTTTATCAGCAATTTTTCCTTTTTTAATCTTCTCTGCATAGCTATAATACTTACTTAGGCTTCCAAAGTCGGGTTCTTCACGCCAAGGATCATCATCATGAATCACGCCCTTTTCCGTAACTTTAGCTGAATTTACTAAGTGTACAACCCCAACGCCACTAATAAGTAGCAACAACGCTTCAAATATGGTATCAAATACTCGATAATTAAGAAGAATACCCGTAACAGGATTGACTAGTGAATCATGCTGAAAAAAACTTTCCATAACCATCATACCGATAGCTGATTCACTAAACGGTGCTGAAATGTATGTCAAATAAATCACAAGACCAAAACTAACAAATATAGTCAAAGGCGCAGCCCATTGCTTGAATCTTAATTTTGGTAGTTTGGTCGATATATCATCATAATTTTTTATTGTTACAACAAATAAAACTGTCGTTAAAGAACTCGAAATTACCGCCTCGGCTATGGCAACATCTGGTGCATGATACAGCATATACGCAATTGATGCCCAAAGACCAAGCACACCACAACCAACGATTGCTCGCTTTAAATTTTTTGCAAAAACACTATAAAGGGCAAAAATGATTAACAATATGTATATCAAGTGTATAAATTCCACGATTAACTCTTCCTTTCAGCTCCCAACTCAAGCTCAAGCTCTTCAGCTTCTAACCACTCATCCTTCACCGACTTTAGCCGTTCAGCTTCCAACTCAAGCTTTTCTGCTTCCAACTGCTCCTCTGCTTTAACGACCTCATTATTCCGAGCACTTAATGCAATTTTACTAGTTGATATTGGATTCAAAACAAGGACGATTGCAAAGATGAGAGCTACCTTAAAACTAAACCACGTTACCCCACTCCTGATGATTGCCCCAATTAATACCGTAACGAGCGCCATCGTATCAATGGTTGCAGAAACAAGTAATTTTGAATAAAAATCTTTAAACCTGTAAAAGCCAAACATCCCGATAAACATAATGACAATACCAGCACCGATGATGATATTTCCAATGATAACATTCACTTTGGCTTCCTCCATTCTAACATATAATTTGCCAAAACAATGACACCAATGTAACTTAACAGCCCGTAAATAATTGCAACATCAAGGAAAAATGTTGTGTCTGTAAACAATGCATACAACACGATAATCATAATAATTTTAGCAGAAACTAGAGAATACGAAAGTAACCTTTTCCATTTATTGCGCGCTTTGATGATTGAAAAACTAAAAACAATCGACGCTACTAATATAGCTGTTATTGCCAATTGTAAAAACATTATCTACACCCTCCTAGAGGTTATACTAATTGACGTAAGAAGTTGAAAATCTAACTTATTTACCTCATTCATCGATATCAAATCGCCTAAGCAACCCCTCAACCTTCTCATTAGTCGCCTTGCGAAACTCATCCCTATCAAAGCCAACTGTCAAAATCGTCATATTGTTACCAACACGATCAACAGTAATCGCCCCAGGTGGCATCGTAATCGCATTAGCAAGCAATACCGTCATCAGCTCATCCTTCAAATCACTGCGATAATTAATAAAATTTGGTCTAATATCACCCTTAAGCGTCCGAATAATCACATTAAAGCCTACCAAATATGTATCGCGAATGATAATCCAAAAATAGGCCAAAACAATCCAGAGATTAAGGTGAAAAATCTCAACATAATCAATCTCTAAAATCTTATTAGTCAAAAAAATTGCGGAGACAGCAGAGGCAACACCAAGCCCCGCTGTTAACAAACTAACATTCTCATTCAAAATCATATAAATAATCGTAAACATAAAACTCAAACGAACATGAAGCATTAACCGATTTCCCATCTAACTCACCACCGTACTAGAAGTTGGAAGTAAGAGGTTGGAGGTTGGAATCTTTAACGCAAAGCGTTTCAAATATAGACTCTTTCAAATAATCCAACTTCTTATCTCTAACCTCTAACTATCCATAGACCATAAACAATAAGTGCCGTAAAAAATGCCATAAACACCAAACACATCTTTGAAAATGGAAGTGAATTCTCCCATCGATCATCCCAATATTTCTTTTTATATATAAATACCTTATAAATAACAACGGCTGCAATAACTACCCCAATATAAATTAACCCTTTCGTCAAAAATGCAACAGTATTAATCTCCAAATTGTCCCTCAACAAATAACTAACTCCATAACTCAGAGAAAATCCACCAATAATACTAACAATCACGAGGATTGACAATGCAAACTTTTTAACATTTTTAATTTTAAATTTTTCTTTCTTACCAGGTAAAAACATGGTTGCATACCTAACAAAAATTAAAATCGTTCCAAAATTCATCGCCCAGAACAGAATTTCATGCCAAACATATTCAAGACCTGCTGACATAAAATACTTCGATATACTCCCACTTGTTAACGGAAATCCAGTAATTGCCAACATTCCAACAATAGAAACGATTACTACCCACGGATTACTCTTCATCTTCTCACGGATTTCATAAATATCTGCTGTTTCATAATTACGAATAATCAGCCCCGCTGATAAGAATAAAATCATTTTAAAAATCGCATGATTAAACATATGATAAGTACTTCCTATATAAGAAACATCGTCCCCTAAGAAGAAAGCAACAGTTATAAAACCAATCTGCGATACGGTACTATAAGCTAATATAAGCCTAATATCTTTTTGAAAGATCGCTTCGACAGCGCTGAAAATTGCTGTTAAAACACCAACAATAATAAAGAAAGTTGAAAAATCAAATGCTGGTAAAAACAGTGCATGGAATCTAAATAACCAATACAAACTC
>Ga0123355_10009171_pt1 | contig 15011 bp, 13 predicted proteins | sample TergutEmb28metaG_3_FD_89872 | JGI IMG/M metagenome (GOLD analysis project Ga0123355, IMG submission 89872) | Embiratermes neotenicus P1 segment gut microbial communities from Petit-Saut dam, French Guiana - Emb289 P1 | ecosystem: Host-associated > Arthropoda: Insects > Digestive system > Gut ...
ACTAATATGCGGGCATATGAATTGACAGAGGTCAACCCGGATATAAACGCTAACGCAGCATTACGTTCGGCCACGGAGCAAGACCTATCTTTCTATCCATACTGGGTTGAAGGCGCAAAGAGCGAATTTGACGGCACGGACGACCCTAAGTTCAATGTCAGCGCTGATATCGAAGCATACCGCCACCGTATATGCGGCAATCTCTTCTTTTTGGAGATAAACGGCGCGCCCGTCTCTACGGCAGTTATCTCGAGGGAACTTGGCAGTGTATGCAACATTGGTATGGTCTACACTCCTCCGTACCTCCGCGGGCGCGGTTATGCCACAGATTGCGTCGCCGCTGTTACCCGTGTCGGCCTTGCGCGCGGATATAAGAAATGCACCCTTTATACCGATTTATCCAACCCAACGTCAAACAGCATTTATATGAAAATCGGCTACAAACCAGTATTTGACGCATCGGAGATAGATTTTGAATAGAGACCAACACGCACATATCGTAATAGGAACCGCCGGGCATATAGACCACGGTAAAACCACGCTCGTAAAAGCCCTTACTGGGCGCAATTTAGATACGCTTGATGAAGAAATGCGACGCGGCATCACTATTTCACCGGGCTTTACCTGGCTTGATTTACCTAACTCTGCAAACGATGTACGCGTCGGCTTGGTTGATGTACCCGGGCATGAAAAATTTATTAAGAACATGATAGCCGGTGCCACGGGCATAGATTTTGCCATGCTCGTCGTCGCCGCCAACGATGGCGTAAAACCGCAAACACTTGAACACCTTTGGATTTTAGAGACCTTGGGATTAAGGCACGGAGTTATAGCTCTTACCAAATGCGGTATAGCTGACGATATCATGGTAGAACTGGCTGAAGATGATATCTCCGCCACTCTAAAAGGCACATTTTTGGAAAAGGCCGAAATCGTGCGCGTAGATTCAATCAGCGGATTTGGCATCCCCGATCTTCGCACAAAACTTGCTGCTGCTGTTAATTTTGCGAATAAAAAAAACACCTCCGCTCCGGCACGGATAAACGTCGACCGCGTTTTTACAAAAAAAGGCTTCGGCGTGGTTGTAACGGGCACGGTTACTGATGGTGTTTTTGCTGTGGGTGATGACGTACGCATCTATCCGCAAGGCGAAATCTGTAAAATCCGCGGCATACAAAACCATGAAAACGCAGCAATACACGTAGCGGCCGGCCAGCGTGCGGCCATAAATCTTGCTGGGACAAAGATAACCGCTGTTAAGCGGGGCGACATACTCTCAGCAGCACAGCTACAAGGTTCCGTGTTTATTGACGTTAAGCTACGTATATTCCCCGGTGCTGTGCGCCCCGTCAAGTTTTGGGACAGGCTCCGCCTTTATATCGGTACGCGTGAGATTTTTTGTCGCGTCGTTCCCCTTACCCTTAAGGAAATTAAACCGGGTGAAGAGGATTTTTGCCAGCTACGTATAGAAAGCGGCCAAGCGGACTTATTCTGCAAAAAAGACGACCACTTCGTAATCCGCCATTTTTCGCCGATGGAAACTGTCGGCGGCGGCATAGTCGCGAACCCAAACCCCACACGCCACAGCCGTATGACGGAGGCGTTACAAACCGCTTTATTGGCGATAGAATCCGGATGCGACAACGATATCGTGCTTGAATATATCAAAGCCAACCCAGGAAAAGGCAGTAAAGTTATTACTGATTATACAGGCAAACCTTTAGCCGATATTTCCGATATTTTACATAAATTAGAAAATTCGGAAGAGATTACGCAAATCTCCGGCTCTTATTTCCATTCAAGCTTAATAGGAGATATAAGGGACACGATTCTTGAAATCTTAGGTTACTACCACAAAACACAACCATTAAAACCAGGTATGCCAAAAAGCGAGCTTTGTTCAAAGGTTTTGGCTATATTTAAGTTGATAAACCAAAAGCAGTTAGACGAACTGCTTACCCGCACGGAAAGAGAAGGATTAATAACACTCTATAATAGCTGTATAGCCCTTCATTCATTTGAAGTCAAACTCTCCGATAAACAGAAGCGTATATGCAATGAAATCGAAAAGATATTAATAGACGCGGGTTTCGCGCCGCCAACTGTCGCCGACCTCACTGGCGGGAGGAAGGAATATATGGAAGCATTGACACTTCTTGCGCCCCATAAAATTATCTTTTTAGAAAAAAACACGGTAATGCATACTTATTGCATCAGCCGCGCGAAGGAACTGTTATTACTTCATTTCGCCGCAAAAAATGACATCACGCTGGCACAATTCCGCGACCTGCTTGGTACCAGCCGCAAATTCGCCCAGCTTATCATAGAAAAATTCGACAACGAACGAATAACAATACGCACCGGAGATACACGCATTTTAAGAAAATAAATCGACAGGTGATTTTATGAAACCTATAAAGTATTTTGTATCCTTTCTCATTTACGTTACGATTGCATTTTACGCCATAGAACCGACCTATGCCAATGCGCCGAATTTATCTCCGATACGCATTGGGCTTACATCAAACCTCGGCAACGTAAACTCAATAACTATAAACTCCTTAGGCATTAATATTGGCTTTGAAACGTCTTGGGGATTTCAGCAAATCGCCTATATAAACAATACATCACCCATAACGGCCGCGCCAGACTGGTCCTTTTACTTCTCTGTCGGCACGTTTTTTTCATTTATTGATGCGAATGCAGAGGCTGTGTCTTTACGTACGCGCGGCTTTCGCGCCGTACCAGCCGTTAGGGGTATCGGTTTGTGGACGGTATATGTAGGCGGCTATGCAGGCGAGCTTGACGCCGCCGCAGACATGGCCGCACTTTGGGGTACGCCAGCACCGGCAAACAATAGACGTATTTTACTTTCTGCAGGCGGCGCAAATCTTCTGGTTATAGATTCGGCGGATTATTTTCCGCAATTTACAACGGCAACCGGCACGCCCATCCAAATCGGCACACGCTTCTTTCGCGGCCGTATAGAGATTATGCGCAGGCCAGGCCAAAACCTAACTGCCGTAAATATCATAAACCTTGAGGAGTACCTTTGGAGCGTAGTGCCAAACGAAATGCCGGCATCGTGGCCGGAAGAGGCGTTGCGCGCCCAGGCAGTGGCCAGCCGCACCTTCAGTGTGACTAGGCGTGGCGGCGGCACACACGTAAACGATGGGTTTGACCTTTGCAACACAACCTGCTGCCACGTTTACACGGGGCTTGATGCCGAAACGGCCGCAACCACAACCGCCGTAAACTCAACATCGGGTATGCTTATTTGGCACGGAAACTCAACGATCCTCGCTTCGTACTTCGCATCTAGCGGCGGCTTTACGGATAACTCGGAAAACGTGTGGATAAACGCACTACCCTACCTACGCTCCGTAGCCGAAATTTACGAGCCAGACCCATTAATATGGACACGATCCTTCACACTCGCGGACTTAAACGCCGCAATGGCCGCGCGCCCTGCCGGCAGTCCACAAATAGGCAACGCCACAAACATGACTATAGGGCGAATGGAGAACAATCGCGTACAAGAACTTATAATCCACGGTACGGCAGGCACTTTATCCCTCAATAGGGAACAGATACGCACATTCTTTGCCCCCGTCGGTGGGTCGTTGCCAAGCCGCAACTTCGTGTTGGCAGGTAGCGCACCTACACATGGAGCAACACCAGACATAGCCATACAAGTACTTGGAGCAGGCGGCATACGCACCCAACCGCCGCATATCTCCACACTTCATATCAGGACAAGTTCCGGCTTCTCAACTCCACTAACAACGTCTGCCGGTGCAACGGTTTCCGTCCTCGGCAGCCATATGATACATTCCTACACCTTAGACATTCAGACGCAAACCTCGCCCCCACCGCACGGCACTTTTGTACTTAACGGCCGCGGCCATGGGCACGGCGTTGGCATGTCCCAGCAAGGCGCAAGGGGCATGGCATTGCGCGGATATAACTTTATTCAGATTTTACAGCATTATTATACGGGAGCGGAAGTTAGGAGGTAATTTATGAACATAGGACAATTAATATCCCTCGCAGAAAGCATAAACACCGAAATTACGAAACAAGCCGCTCAAATCTGGCCCGGCTTTGCACCTGTGCCGTTCATCTTGTATGATGACAAGATACGCGTCGCCGTTGGTACGGATTGGCCAGAATCATATACTAATGTACGCGGCGACATTTGGGTTTCCGACAACGCAAAGGACGGCCTGTTCGGATGCACTGCTTGCAATTACCACGGCCGTATTGTTGCAATTTGGGATATTCGCACATGGGGCAAACAAATTGACATGGCGAATTGCGTAGGCAACGTCGTGCATGAAATGTTCCACGCATTTCAACATAAATTCTCAGCTACCAATTGGGGTAATGAGTTTGCCCTGCTCGACTTCCGCCACACGCCGCGGGCAGTTGCGCTCTTAATGGCAGAACGCCGCGTTATGTCTGGGTACTTACAAGGAACTGACACGTTATCGGCTTTCCAAAAAATCGCAGAATTGCGAGCAAAGCGTGAACATGAAGCCGGAAAGGAAATCGTACTTATCGACAAAACCTTGGAAACAGCCGAAGGCATGGCATATTATGTTGAGATAAAGACGTCGGCAAAAGTGCGAAATACCAAGCCGGCTTTATACGACGCAAACCTAACTTCTTTTACAAGTGAAATGCTTACTAATTACCGAGCGCGCTGCTATACGCCTGGCGCAGTTTTCTGCCTTATGGCGGACGAGCTTACCCCCGGCTGGCATAGTGATTGGGCAAAATCCGGCAAACATATCTTTGATTGGCTAACCGCTCATGTCAGCAACACCGCGCACGGTATGGATATCTTCAGCGATGACTTGCAAATTGCTGAAAACCTGATAGATGATTTTAATTTAGAAAAAAAGAAATCAATAGATAAATTTTTATCACAACCGTTATCTGTACATGACAAAAATATAGAAATCATGTCGCTGGATCCGATGAATATTATCTGCCACGAAAATATTTGCCTACATAAACGTGCCGTACAATTTAAAATCGACGGTGCCGAACAACTCATCCCCCACCCCGTCGCACATAAATACGGTGAACATCTGTGGGACATAAAAGAAATATATATTCCCAATTAAAAGGAGATAGATATGCAATTATCCGACTTTGACTACAATCTACCGCAAGAACTTATCGCGCAAACCCCCATCGGCGACCGCGCCGCCAGCCGTTTACTGGTACTTAACAAACAGAGCGGCGAAATAAACCACCACACTTTCCGCGACATAATGCAGATACTAAAAAAGGGTGACTGCCTTGTTATAAATAACACACGCGTTATGCCGGCGCGTTTATTAGGCTTAAATAATGGTAAGCCAATTGAAGTTTTACTTCTTAACAACACAAAAGGCAATAATTGGGAGACCCTGGTAAAACCCGGTAAACAAGCTGAGGTTGGCGCGGTTATCACCTTTGGCGAAAGTGGTGAGCTTTCCGGTAAAGTAATTGAGATAACCGACGAGGGCAATCGTATCATAGAAATGCAGTACGACGGTATTTTTAATGAAATTTTGGATAGATTGGGCGAGATGCCCCTGCCGCCATACATTACAGAAAAATTAGAAGACAAGGAACGCTACCAAACCGTTTACAACCGCCACCTTGGCAGTGCCGCCGCACCCACGGCAGGCCTGCACTTTACGACAGAACTGATGGACGAACTTAAAGCCGCCGGCATACATTTTGCGGAAATAACACTCCACGTCGGCATAGGCACTTTCCGCCCAGTTAGAGTAGATAACCCGGAAGAACACCACATGCACGCTGAGTTTTTCAATATCGAGCAGACGGACGCAGACATGATAAACCAAGTCAAACAAAACGGCGGGCGCATCATTGCCGTTGGTACAACCGTTTGCCGCACGTTGGAGTCATGTGTAGGTGACGATGGCCTCTTAGAAGCGAGGCAAGGTTGGACAGATATGTTCATCTATCCAGGGTATAAATTCCAAATACTAAATGGGCTTATCACCAACTTCCATCTTCCGAAATCAACATTGGTTATGCTGGTATCCGCTCTAGCCGGGCGAGAAAACATCCTCACCGCTTATAACGAAGCCGTGCGGGAACGGTATCGCTTCTTCAGCTTCGGCGACGCGATGTTGATTATATAGAGGATTTACTTTAAAATAGCAACAAAATTTAGCTTGTTAAAATTTTATTGCTATTTCAATATATGGCTGGATTAGGCAAAGCATAAGCGTCCCAGCCTGTTCGTAGAATAACTACGCATGTAGTTATTCTACGAACATTCCTCTATATAAATCCCCCAACCATAACAATAAATAATAATAGGCGCAAACCCCTGTGTATTCAAGATTTTACGCCTATTATTTTTGGCTGGATCAAGAAAAACAAATACGCTTTATTTAATGGTTTCTGGTGTTATATGTCTTTCAACCGTATAAACACGGCTTGTCAAAGTATTAAAGTCGATAAAACCATACATGGTTTTTGCCAATTCAGTTGGCTTGCGAGATGATAGTATAAATGCTTTGTAATCATCCATCGTTTCCCAAACACCATAATCTGCCCATACATCACCGTCCCGGAGGTATGTGCTTGAAACCCAACCCTTTTTCTTAGAAACCTGTTGCTCCGATAAGTTACTTTTCGCGATCAGGAAATCCTCCACGGATACTCCTTCTTTAAGCTTGTATGTAGTGTAAAACACGACATTAGACATCTTAATTCCTCCTTATGGTTGTTGCTTTTACAATCTTTTAAATCTTTTCGGTACATTACGGCGTACGGTCTTTTTTTCCCTCGTCTTAAAATATATCGCCAATAAAGCAAATGCGGCGAAAATGCGACCTACGCCGACGATGAACATCGCCTCGCGAACACCGAACCGGTTTTGGAGCGCGTGGGCAAAAAACGGCGAGATTGCAAGGGAAATACTTACGAAAGTATTGTACACGGAGATATAGATTACCCTATTTTTATCCGGCGTGAAAGTAAGAAGACCGTTTAAAAGCGTGATCACCACACCAACGCCCGAAAAGCCGGCAACGATTTGCATGACGATATAGACTTCAATAGTTGGAGCGAACGCCGTCATTATCATACCGACGGCGAGACCCATCGCGCATAGGAAACATGTGAAGTCGTTACCCTTGCGGCGCATAATACGTGTCCATACGCCAGCACCAATAAAGCCTGATAAACCCGCAAGCGCAGCGTTTGTAGCCATGTGCAGCTCCGTCGCTTCAAGCACTATAACCTGTAAAATGCCAAAAAGTGGCCAACCAGATTGGAACATGAAAAAGAAGAACAGCGTAGGTATCATATATCCGACAAAACGTTTGTCCTTCAGCACTCCGGGTATGGCTCGCAGGCTTTCCTTCGTGCTGGTTTTTTGTACGGCGGCGACACTTGATATCACTTGCACATCATCACTCGTTTTCCTCTCTCGTAATTTACGGAAAACGAAAATCTCTGCACAGGCGATTACAAAAGCAAGTCCGAAGAAGATTTGGTAGATTAAAATCGCCTGAGCGTTTTGTTCCTCCGCCGTGCCTCGTGGTAGAAGGGTGATAATAAGCCCAGTTATAATCGCTATAACAGGCGCGACGATTTGCCCAAATTTATTGCGAAGAGTAATTGCGCGTGAACGGCTTACACCATCAAAAACCTCACCTAGATAGGATTGTAAGCCTGTCTGCGATATAGCATCAGGAAAGTTCATAAATGAAAACAAAAGAACAAACATCAGAGGCTGCATATGCAGCGGTAAAATGGGTACAAAAACAAGCGCAAGCACAAAAAGCCTTGCCGCGATAAAAAAGCCGGAAATTATGCCACGTTTGCTGGCAAACCGATTAATGAGGAGCGACCCAGGAATAATTGCAAACACGGCGACGATGCCAGGCAGCGAATTTAAGAGCGCGATATGAAACTCACCGCCGCCAACGCGTGTGAGGAACTTTACGTTAAACGGGCGGTGCAGGTTCATAAAAACATCAAAAAGCAAACCATAAACGACGAAAATAAGGATATTGCGCTCGGCGTACCTAAACTGACGAAATGTACCGAGTATGCCATGCCCCATTTTCTTAGGGAGTTTTAAAAATTGCCCAAATCTTTTTGACATAAAAATTTCTCCAACACTTCTGCTACCGCGCCGTTGTTTGCGCTTCGTTCCGTTATGTAGTTTGCACGTTCCTTTATCGCCGAGGGTGCGTCCTTGACGGCCACGCCAAGGGCTGCGGCTTTTATCATCGGCAGATCATTAAACGCATCGCCGATCGCTATCGTTTCGGTATCTATGTCTATGTTAAGCTCATCACAAATTTGTGCAAGCCCATGCCCCTTGTTACTGTTTTTATGCGTAAGCTCAAGCAAGTTTGGCCCAGAAAAAAACATACCAAACTCCATATCAAAGGCGTTCGCAAGAAGCTCTTTTTCTACCTCAACAAGCAACTTATTTTCACCCATCAAAAGAATTTTATATGGGTTGCGCGGATAATCCGTTAAATCGCACTCAACGATGTTAGCTTTACTGACGGGTTTGTAGATTTCAAGCTCCGTCCTGTTGCCGCTTTGGGGTAATTTGGCGTACAGCGTATCAACCTCCGTGTAGACCATGGTAAGAAGGCCAAGTGGTAGGATTTTTTCAAGCAAGCTGTCTGCAAGTTCCTGGTTCATGCGGATATCGCGTATTTTTTTATTTTCACTGTCAAAGGCCGCCGCGCCGTTAAGCGTCATAATATGGTGCATCCCTGGGCGTAACCCAAGCTCTTTCGCAAATTGCCGAAGCGTAACAATGCAGCGCCCACTGGCAATGACGACATGCACACCTGCATCCATTGCTTTTTGTATGGCTATTTTATTTATATCCGGTATAGCGCCATGGCCAAGTAAGGTACCATCCATGTCTATCGCAACAAGTTTATATATATCTAACCCCTCCATTTAACAATGCTTTTATTATATCAAAATTCCCTTTAATTAATCCGGCGCATTATATCAAAAGCGTCAACCGGCCTATCTGTTTTTATGGATATCTTTTGCTTAGGGTGTGGAGCGGATGTTATAACCGCGCCCTCCTCATCAAACATTTCTGTTATAGTTTGCGTATAACCCGCTTTTATAAACTCAACCCTGTCGCCAACCGAAAATTTGTTGCGTTGCAAAAGTGTCGCAATGCTGGTTTTTGTATCATATCCATCAATTATTCCGCAAAAATCCTGGGCTACATCTGTACCGCTGTATACATAGTCTTGCCCGTTTTCCGGCATACCGAAGAAAAAACCTGTACAAAAATCACGGTATGCGGATTTTTTCAGTTCTTTCAAATATTTATTCTTGTTTGATTCGTAAACAGCCGGGTCGGCGAAATAGTCGTCCACGGCACGTCTGTACGCTTGTGTAACTGTAGCGGCGTAGTACGGAGAACGCATCCGCCCCTCGATTTTAAACGACGATACGCCAGACGCGACAAGTGCTGGTATGTGCTCTATCATACACAAGTCCTTTGCGTTCATTATATACGTACCAAACCCATCCTCTTCTTCTATCGGGTAGTATTGGCCGGGACGCGTCTCCTCCACCAATGCATACTTCCAACGGCATGGTTGAGCGCAGTCACCGCGGTTGCCGTCGCGTATTATTTGGTTGTTGTTCGCCGTCATATAATTCGACAGCAGGCAACGCCCAGAATAGGACACGCACATCGCGCCGTGCACGAAAACCTCCGTAGAGAAACTATCTGATTTGCATTTGTCGTTAATTTCCGTAATTTCATTAAGTGACAGTTCCCGCGCTAAGATAACACGCGACGCTCCCACCCCTTCGTACATCATGGCAGACTGGTAATTGGTAACGTTAGCCTGGGTGCTGATGTGGATTTCCACATCAGCACCCAACACTTGTCGCGCCAACGCAAAAACGCCTAAATCCGACACTATAATAGCATCTATCTTAATTGATTTCAGATATTCTAAGTAAGCGGCAAGTTCTCTAATATCGTTATTTCTGGCGAATATGTTTACGCCGGCGTAAACCCTGACACCATGAGCATGAGCATACATAACCGCGCGGGCAAGCTCACTGTCATCAAAGTTCTTGGCATTTGCGCGCAGGCTGAACGACGCACCTCCAAGGTACACCGCATCCGCACCATATGCTATGGCCAGCTGTAGGCGCAAAAAATCACCGGCCGGGGATAAAATTTCTGGCTTTGTCATTGTCTCAACCTTACTATTTATAATTTAAATGACAAAAAACATCACTTTGTATTGACACGTATTAATTTGTATGTTAATATATTATTAAAAGATACATATTTGCTGTTCCAGAGACGGCGCAACTGTATCAATTCTATATATCCATATATAGAAACATTATTTAATTTATAGAAAGGTGATTTTAAATGACTAGAAACAGATTCCTTGCATTTATTCTAACTGCCATTTTAAGCACAGCGCTTTTTGCGCTTCCTATCCATGCTTGTCAAGCTTGTCTTGACGATGCTTTTGCTATGCAAAGATATCTAGAAGCTAACCCTACTCCTATTGTTTTCCACAGAATTGAACTTGATATACCGGATCAAGGTATATGGCTTGATCAACTTCTTAACTCATTTGAATTATCCTACGATGATGTTATATTTTTCACAGAAGAAATATTGACAACAGTTGCTAATATTGCCTATACAAAAGGCATTTCCGTTGATAATCTTTTCATTGCATCGGTAATTGTCACTGATTATAATGATTTTGATAATGCAGAAAGATCAATTTGCATACACAACTGGACATTTCAAGGTAGTAGTATTAGTCATAGAGCCTACTCTTGCAGTAACTATTGCTGGATGGTAACAACGACTTCGTATTATCGCTGTTCCAATGCAGGTTGTTTTTGGACCAGAACCGTAAGAACCTACACCGGACCTATGCATAACTTTGCTTGGTTTATTGTTGGAAACCAAATATTTTTTAGATGCCTCGAATGCGGCCATGAACGTTAATTTAATAGTCTTTCATTAAATATTGTAAAAAGCGCGCTCTGGACGCGCTTTTTTTTACCCTTCGTTCTTTTTCCTTCCTATAAACAAAAATCCAACCAGCATCAGCACAACAAACGTTAAAACATATATAGCGGCATGGATATAATTTACCTGCGCAAGGGCGTATACGAGAAAGCCAGCCCCGCCAATTCCGAAGAAAGGCGCAATAAAACGGTTGAAAATATGTATAGTTTTATCACGGCGATTTTTAATAAAAAAACCCGTGAATATCGGAATTAAGAGAATGAAGAAAAGCATGTTATAAAAATCTTGTAGTCGAAAATTAAACGGCTCGCCCGCTATACTAAACCAAGCATGATTGTTTCCGTATAATACCATTAACCAAAGGAAGGATAACGCGACGCAGGCAACCATACTCGTTGTAGGCACATTCGTTTGCGCATCAAGGACGACCATGCGGTGCGGCAACGGCCCTATACCGCGCCTAGCAATGGCGTACATGCCGCGGCTCATCCCCATGCAGCACATGTTTAAAATACCCAATCCTGAGATAATAATAAAAACCATCAAAATATTACCCGCCGCCGCGCCGAAAACGTTGGAAAACGCCGCTCTAGTGCCAAGTGGAGCATTGCCCATCAATGCGTATGCGTCACCAGCCGTTGTGACGCCGATAAAATACAGGACGTAAATAACCATAACGACGACAAAACCTAGCAGTAGCGCGATAGGGAAGTTGCGCTTGCTGTTTTTCACCTCGGAATTAAAAGCCGCCGCCGCCTGCCAACCGTTATAGGCAAACACTGTTGCGAATATTGCACCGAGGAAATTTGTTTCCGCCGATACTCCAACAGACTGCCCAGCCACGGATTGCGTAGATAGCAATTGCGAAGCGGAACTAAGTGCCGCGGATTCATTCGTCGCAAGCCCGATAACTACACCGACCGTACCGATGGCAAAGAGAGGGACAAGCCTAGCGATTGTCGTACCTATATTAAGCCTCATTGGAATTTTAGGTGCTAAATAGTTCATGCCAAAAGTCATCACCATATAAAACGCGGCGATGAAGAAAACGAAAGCCGAGTTTGTGGTATTTTCATGCCCAGCAACTGTAGCGGTAAAAGTGGCGGAAATATAAGCGATCAGCGCATATCCCGCCGTTTGATACATTACGCAGAAAAACCAACCCGCGGCGTAGCCGTATCGACAGCCGACAATCGCCTCTGCATAATCTACAAAACCGTGTACCTTTTCATACCTCCCGGCCATAACCGCAAACATGTATACGCAAGGCAAAATCAAAAGCCCGCCCACAACCCACGCCAGCACGCCTATACCTACGTCACCACCGGCATATGAAAGAACCCGCGCTGGTTGCCAAAAAATACCTGTACCGACAATAAAGCCGACAACTATACATATTGATGTAAATAACCCGTATTGGCGTTTCAAGATATTGTTATTCATTCTTCGTTCGTGCTTTCCTTTTTAATTTTGCCGGTTCAAGTGATATGCTCTTATTCTTCCCTACACCAAGGTAAGCGACGCCTTCACCGCTCTCCGTACCCTCATTTATACATGACGTACATGTGCAGGCAGATTTGTACTCCGTCGTTTCGGTATAGGCTGATATTACGCCCTCGTAATTACGCAAAAGCACTTTCCCCGGAGCTTGGCTTATAATGTACTGTGGCGCGACAGGGATCTTACCGCCGCCGCCGGGCGCATCCACTACAAAAGTCGGCACGGCATAGCCGGATGTATGGCCGCGTAACGCTTCAATTATCTCAATACCCTTTGAAACAGGCGTACGGAAATGAGAAAGGCCTTCACTAAGGTCGCATTGGTAGATATAGTACGGGCGTATCCTCATTTTCACCAGCTTTTGAACTAATTCCTTCATAACGTGTACACAGTCGTTCACCCCTGCGAGGAGAACGGATTGATTGCCCAGCGGTATACCCACATCGGCGAGCTTTCGCACTGCTTCGGTACTTTCCTCCGTAATTTCATTAGGATGGTTAAAATGCGTATTTAACCAGATTGGATGGTATTTTTTTAGCATATTACATAAAGCATCCGTTATCCGCGCGGGCAAAACAACGGGTAAACGTGAGCCAATACGTATAATCTCTACATGTGGTATGTCGCGTAAACGAGCGATTATCCCCTCTAACGTATCATCTGAAAGTAAAAGCGCGTCGCCGCCGCTAAGCAAAACATCCCGCACCTGCGGCGTTTTTGCGATGTACGCAATACCTTCATCAATTTGCTTGGACGGCACGGCCATATCCTTCTGCCCGGCAAAACGGCGGCGGGTACAATGGCGGCAGTACATGGCGCATTGGTCCGTAATGCAGAACAGTACCCGGTCCGGATAACGGTGCGTAAGTCCTGGTACAGGTGCATCACCGTCCTCGTGTAACGGGTCCGCCATATCACCTGGTGTTTTAGTTAGCTCCGAAGCCGTTGGAATGGCCTGCTTACGAACGGGGCAATTTGGGCTACCCGGATCAATTAGCGATAAATAATATGGCGTAACAGCCATACGAAGCACGGACAACGACCGAGCCACGCCGTTTACTTCCTCATCCGTAAGCTTTAGATACTTTTCAAGTTCCTCCAAAGTCTCGACGCGGTTGCGCAACTGCCAGCGCCAATCGTTCCACTCCGCGTCAGATACCATGGAGAAGAATGTCTTTCGATAGCTTTCACTCATGAGTACCCTCTGTTCTTTATGTGATTCTCAATTCACTTACAGTAATTAATATCTATTAGCTACCCATTTTCATATCTTCAATGATATGTTTCAACAATTCCATTAGTTTTTTTGCATTTTCAATTTCTTCGCAGTCTAAATTGAAAAAATGAAAGGCATTGCAGCACACATTATCATATTTTTTGCCAAAAATATTTTTGGTAAGCGGCCCCGGATAATTACTTTCCTTACATCCACCGCAATTAAAGCAAATTTTAACATTTTCTTGTGCATATATCTTTAAGTTTTCCTCAATTAGAAAGTTATTGCTTTCAATTACATCCAGCTCCCCTGGCCAACTGCAGATACCGAAATAAGGTGGTTCCGTACCAGCTTTCGGGTAAACTAAAAGACACACCCATTCTCCTCTATATGTGAAAGTCGGATGGTAATCCATTTCAAGCACCATCCCTATTTCTGTCATATAGGAAATAAAATCTAATGCGTACTTCAAATTATCGCCATCAAGTATTTTTTCTATTTCATTTTTAACTTTATCAATGATTCCATTATCGGTTTGCATCAGCATTCACATTTCCCCTGTTTGAAATATAAACTTTCTTTCCATTAACCAACGTTGCCATGTCATTTATGTAAAATACATAAAATGACATGGCCGTTCTCCATTCTAAACGTAGATTTCATTAAAAATCCTGCGTAGGCTTTCACTCTCGCGCAGAAGTTCGAGGGTAATTGCGGCATGGTCTTTGGTATAACCGTTACCGATAATCATGTTTACGTCCTTACCCACGCCTTCCGCACCTAAAGCAGCTTTGGTAAAGCTAGTCGCCATGGAGAAGAAATACACGGTGCCGCCATTACGTACGGGTAAGATACACGCCATCTCCGTATTTTCAAGATTTACGCAGGAAATAGAGAGATCGTACTCATTCCCCATATTGGCGCCAAGAGCCTTGGTATTTGCATCCATAGGATTGGCCGCATCGGCCAATATAACCTCATGGCAGAATTTATTGGAGAGTAGTATTTCACGTTGTTCTTCGCGCCTAACTAGACCTACTACCCTACCCGTCGGCCCGACACGCTTTTTTGCCTCATAGCAACACATCATGCCGGACTTACCCGCCGCACCAAGTACGAGCACACTGTCTCCCGGTTTAACAAGTTTAGCGGTTTGCGCCGGTGCGCCAGCAACATCCAAGGCTGCAAGGGCAAGGGTCTCTGGCATGTCGCTAGGCAGAACGGCGTAAATTCCGGATTCAAACAAAA
>Ga0123355_10009172_pt1 | contig 15011 bp, 8 predicted proteins | sample TergutEmb28metaG_3_FD_89872 | JGI IMG/M metagenome (GOLD analysis project Ga0123355, IMG submission 89872) | Embiratermes neotenicus P1 segment gut microbial communities from Petit-Saut dam, French Guiana - Emb289 P1 | ecosystem: Host-associated > Arthropoda: Insects > Digestive system > Gut ...
GAAAAAACTTCTGATGATGGACAGAGGAACTGTCCGAAACATATAAAGTTTTATTCCAAAAATAAATTTGAGAAATTAGTGCATCTAGTTGGTTTTAGTACAAGAATTTATCACGATGCACGGTCACCTGAACGTCAAATTTATTTCGAATATTTTTCCATATAATATGTACTTAAAGAAATAAACTAAAAGCAATGACGTTGAATAAATCAATATATCAGCACTTGAGCTCCGTTCTTCTGGAATATTACGCAGTATAGCTTGGTAGATAGTTACAGAAGTTTCGGAACAACCTATAGGTCCCATCTTCAAGGGTCAAAAGACTTGATCCTTGAAGATGGGACCAATAGGTTGCCCCGAAACGTCTGTAAATACCAATGTACGTTGCGTAACATTCCACAAAAACGAAGATCTCATTTACACAGCGGAAGAAACCTGACATCACTCATCTCTGTATCATGTACTTTTGTAACATGGGGTTTATGTCTATTTACAGTAAACTAACACGAAGAACATAGCGGTATGCAAAGTAGCTAGCGGCACTGAACGTCTCCACTGCTGCTAATTGTTCTGTCCCTCTGCTCCACTGTGAATTAGAACATGTGTGCGCATTTTGGATGAACTGTGCCGATAAGAACTCGGTCTTTGTGCAGTGTAGTTCCACTGTTTCCCCGTGTCTGCCCGTACCGGCTAAAACCATTCCTGAATCGTTGGGTCAAACTTAATCTCCGGTTCACTAAATGACTGCCAATTCCAATTGGGGCCGACAGGCTCAAACTGACCTAATAAAATTAGCGTTATAGCCTTAGTCAAACTAATTTCGTGTCATATATGTGTATTTAAGAACGATAGTCAATTAAGCCAAAGAAAGTTTTTTTAAAGATTTTTTACGATTCCAGTCTGTGTACAGTCGGAAACCAGAGAAACCGACATTTTCATGTTTCATCAAACTAAGGTGGCGAATTTCTATTCAGACAGCGACAAATTCATGGCAAGTCATTTCAGTTTCTCTGTACGTAATAATCCCTCACTTATCATCATCATCATCATCATCTTCCTTTCAGTGGTTAGGCCTGTGGCCTATTCGGAATTCGCAATGTCCGTCTCTTTATTGGACGTGCCACATCTCTCCTACCTTTGGGACTATATACGAAAGCGATCTTGGAAATTCGCTGTCCATCCGTTCTTAATACATGTTCTGCCCAAAGCGTCCTGTAGCTATCAGTAGTTGCAGCTAGGAGAGTTACGTTTAGTTCCCGTCCATTATATTCAGTAAGAAAGCAACCCTGTCTCGTACAGCCTTTCATGAACCATTTATGCGGCAGCCAGTGAAATATAATCTTTTTGGTTCAGCAGCCATGTTTCGATACCTTACAATGAGGTGAACACAACCATCGCCTTTTGAAGTTTGATTTCCTTTCCTTTCTGGTTTCGTTTTTCAAGGTTGTTTTTAATGTGCCACTTATCTTATAAAGTGTCATGATAGTATCTTTATTAGTGTCATATGTGACGTCAAAGCCTAGTTAAGTGAAAGTTTCTTCTGTTCAATCTTTCACCATTAAGTAATATCCGCAGTGGTTACAGCGCAATTGCAACTGATCTTGCCACAGTAAAGGTCACTGTAGGAGATAAGTGTTGGCGTTAGTATGTAGACGTCTCTGAGTCACTACAAGGACAAATGGGAGACATCACATAACTGTCTCCAAGCAGCAGCCGTCCACACCTATGTTTGAGCCTGCGTCGTGGCTAGGAGTCACGAAAATAGAAACACCACTTGGATTCCTCTACATTTACTTCCAGTCCAAAACCCTTGACAAATATCTTTCGAAACATTCGCTGTGTTTTTCTTCTTGACATTTCAAGATTCCGTCCAATACAGCCAATAATATCAACGAAGACCAATATGGGCGTGTTTCTTTTCTGTTCCATTCTCTTCTGAGCTTCAAAAAATATCTAACTTCGCTATTCCAAACAAAGCCGGAAATAAATCCCTACAAAACCTTCCACATATGCTACAACTACAACGGTGCGGATGGTGCACGGCACCATCCGCACCGAACTCACGACCTACGCAGCGGCTCTCAGGACCACCGCCCATCTACAAACTCGGTGCAGAAAACCATATGCTGCAACTTAACATCTAGTGCTCCTGATGATGGGCGTATGCACCCGAAACATGTCAGTTGAGGATACATCAATAAATTACATTGTTACATCAAGTTGGCATTTCACTTCATTTCATGTTACACAGATTATTTTCTGGGTTAGTAATAATAACATGTTTGTTAATATTTAAATTGTATGTAACATCACATCCTGTTCATACCCCGTACAAGTTTCCATAGAAAGATGAAATTGAAAAAAAAACAAGACCTTTCTTGTTGTCATGAAACTCATTCTACCAAATACAATGTCCTTGTTTATAAAGTTTTAACTATTCAAAAACATTTTGACTTTTATTATGTTTTGTACTTCTCGTTAATGTTCACATTGGGATCATTCGTTCATATCTCTTTCCCTCAGTCCCTCTTTGTCATCCCTTATTCCTTTCACGTCTAACCCCCTCCTTCCCAACCACTCAATTTGCCATATGACAGATGGCCACTACTTCGGGATGTGTGAATTTCCGAGCGACGTGGAATGCTGTTAATTTTAGTGTGTTTGATTGTGTCTTTACACACAACTAGTATATCTAGTTTGGTCAGACAAGCGAGATTTTAGAGGTGGTGTTTATTTTATCGTAATGATGAATGCATGTCTTGCAGTTTTCAAGGCGGTGAAGCTTCACTTTTCGTTGTTAACCCTTATCCTGCTAACGTGGAGAATATGGTGAGCTCCTAATAATGCCAGCAGATGGCAGATGGGATTTAATTCGGCGTTTAAAGGGTTAAGTTGGGAATTTGAGTGTTATTTATTAGAGACCTGCAGAATCTTCCCTTCTATATGAATTTCCTAAACTATCCAGTGAAATCACGACTAGCATAGCTTAAAAGCACACCAATACAGAACCATTATTGCGAATTTCCTCCTTCTAAAGTGTACAGGGCTCAAAGTCTAAGCTTCTTTCTCACAGCGCCGCTTATCTTCAAGGCCAGTATTACACAGCGCTATTTATCTGTGAGTCTATAGACAACAGAATTTTCGTGGCCCTGGTAGCAAGTTTTACACTTCCACAATAATCCTTCTTTACATGCGTAATATGAATATCCAGTTTAATTAATAATGAATGTTTATAATTCCTAAAGTTTAAATACATTATGTGAACACAATAAAGACCCACTAAGTCCAAAAAAAAAAAATGGGAAAAGCAGTACGATGTGCAACACTTTTCCCTGGACTCAGAAAACACCAAGAGATTTTTACCGTCGTAAATATCTCTTGAATGGAATTAGACGATATTCCGGATCAGGGAGGTGACTGATATGGACTGAGTAGTTCAAAAGTCTCATTTTTTTAAAACCCAAATGTAGTTAGTTATTTTCCTGATATGCCCACAGTATAACGCTGTATTAGATCAAAACAATAATATAAGTTACATTTTGATCCATTACAAATACAATTTTTACCTTTGTAAATGTATGAAAACAGAAAACGTGTTTCTATGGGGACGGCCTCAGAAATCATAAGATTTCTTGTATTAAACGGGGTATATTTATCGATTCCAAGAAACTTCTGCTGACTTAATTTTGCTGTTATTCATTTGTTCAAGCGAGACACTCTGTCTTGGCTTTAATGTCCATAGTACTGCACCCAGGATACTTAATTGGGTTAATTTCAACTTCGAAGGGCACTGATTGGCTAACGTATTTTCGGGTTTCAGTTTGGAGCTTTGTTTAAGTTAGAGAAATTAAGATGCAAAAGAAATAATTCTTTCTCTTTTCTGTGCAATAACAATGGATTAGGCTGTGTGTCTAAGTTTCTGGCTGCCAGAATTATCAGTAACTGTCCCTCTAAATTTGTAGACTTCTATTTTTTTTAAGTCATCTGCTTTTTTAGTTTAATTCATGGCACTGTGTTTTTGTGCATACTTTCACCTTGCGTCGAGTGTAACGTTATAGTAATTTTAAGGTGTGAAATTTTAAGGAAAATGAAAGGCGTGTTGCTGTAATGTACAATTGAAATCCAGTCGGCTTTCTGATGTGAGGTAAGAATCATGAAACATCTGTCAAAATATCTAGTCTCGTGGTCGAGGTTCGAACACAGTTATAAGAATGCTATCCAATACAACTTTGTTTCATTTGCAAGACACATGAAGCTATATTTCATACACCTTCCTATAGCTTTTGCATCTCTGACCGTTAGAGGCGTTTGAACGTAAAGAAGCGGGTGAATGAGAAGACGGTCCCCTTTAAATTAGACAGCCAGTGGCGACTGACAGTTTCCCCCAGTAGGAATCAATCAATGCTTGGGCCCAGCAGTAGGCCTGTTTCCCTTTTTTCCCTCACGATTGATGCTGGTTAAACTTTGAGTTTATAAAACCGATTTTCTCCCCCCTTGCATTTATGAATGCTGAAGGGAAACTTCCTTAAAGGGGCTTTCACAGTCTTTGTTGGTCGCCTTCAGATTTGCTTGGTATCCTGATTCAGTCGTTGCGAAGCAAGACTAAATTTTACAGCTAGGTAGCACGAGTTAATGGATGTTAAAGTCTTCAACGGAAACATGTGGCACTCCGGCAGAAAATTGAAGTTGTTAACATTTGAGTGCCCTTTGGAAATTAATCCAGTATCTTCTAAAAATTGATAAAAATTGGACCAAGCATGTTTTGAATAAAGCTGAAAATGTTGGCTAATTCCTTTAAAGTGGACTAAAAATGATGTGACTTCTTCTGAATGTGGATAAAAAAAACTTGTTTTTTATTTCCTATATTTTTCAAAAAATATTCCCAATTTTTTCCCATTAAATACATTCAAACAAACAGTCTGGTATCTCCCATCCTAATATGGTTGAAAATCTGATATCTTATTTTCCGAGTATGAATGCAATAGAATCGTCTGTTATCCGAACATACGCGAACCCAAGTCTGATATTCCTTTACAGGAAAGAAAAGGAAAAACCTAAACAGGTATTATTTTAATGGGCCGAATTTCAAACCCGGTAAACAAAGTTAGATATTTTCCATGTCATCAAGTCTTTTTCACGTGGCCTTAACATCGTAGCACATTTATCGCGTCTGTGGGCGTTATTAGGCCTCCGACTGGAAAGGCATTGAAATTTTGACAATTCATATTTCAGTGAGGGTTTTAATACAAAATTTTTTAGAAATTTTTATCAATCCCAAATTTGTTCATACGAATATTCATGCTGATAAAATTCTTGTAATAAAATCAAATACATGCAATAATTTCTCAAATTTATTTTTGGAATAGGACTGTACACGTTTCGGACAGTTTTTCTGTCCATCATCAGGAGTCTAGCACTGTAAACACAGCGATAGTTATATGTCATACAGGTTTTGCTGACTGCTTGCAGTCAGCAAAACCTGTATGACATATACAATTGCTGTGGGTACAGTAAAAAACTCCTGATGATGGACAGAGGAGCTGTCCGAAACATGTAGAGTTTATTCCAAAAATAAATTTGAGAAATTAGTGCATGTTGTTAATTTTATTATAAGAATATATCACGATGCGCGGTCCTTTGAATGTCAAATGCTTATACAAATTTGTTAACGCGCTATGAAGCTTGCAAAATATGTAATGCTATGTGCAAAGACGTAACAGTTCTCACACCCCAATACTGTTTGCTTTATGCCACACGTGCAGGCCATGTATCATCCACCCCCTACTGTTGCCAAATAAATCTTTCTTTAACTTAAAACGGTGTGTCTTTCAAACTTTCACCACGCGAACCGCAGCTCCATTGTCAAAATCGGTTTTCAGCTTAATAGATTGTCACAACTAGATCTGGGACGTTGTTTATTTATTTACTGATTTGTGGTTCGTGGTTTTCAGAGTTGGTTCACCTCTAATACCGGGCTTTTGCGTAGCACAGATTTGTTAATTACATCGCTATTTACCTTTGTGTACTTCTGATTTTACCACAGATACTATGACACTATAACAAATTACAGTATTTCCTCTTCTTCCTAAATATTTTCTTAGTCCCTGTTTTTATTCACAGGTAGCCTTCAAAACGCTGCGTACTACAGAGCTTAGTTTCAGTTTTATGTCTAATTCTAGAAGGCTGTGTAATTAACTTCTGGTAATTTTCACTCAACTTCTTGTTTTCCTACGGAGATACATATACGTTAAATATGGACGTTTTTGTTCATAATGTAAAATATATAACACATAATTCACAGAAACACGTTGCAGACTGATATTAATCTCCGCCGTGTTTAACATTTTATTTTCTACCTCACAGAGAACCAGGAATATTTCCTGGGAGGTAAAGGTGGCCGGTGCGTAGGGCTGACAACCTTACCACCTTCATGTGCGGATTGTCTTGAAATCCTGGTTCCTCAACCTTCTGGAAATCTCAAGGCCTGTTCAGGTCTTTAATGGGATTGCTTTAACTTTACCTCACAGAGAACAAAATCCCTTTCAATTAGAAGGACCGGTCAATTGATGCTATGGAGGGAAATATTCTATATTTGCTGGCAGACAAGCCACGAGACCGGCTTCAACGCAAAACGCTAAATTTCTACGATGTTGGAGGACCTGGTTTTTATGGGCACCATTGCGCCATGACGTGTCAATCCTAACAGGTAAGTCTGTCGCTCCTGTCAAGTGCTGCGCTATACTTTCAATATTTATAAAGGAAAGGAAACCCAATGCAATAGAAGAATTATATATTAAATATGACACAATTCGTAATCATTTTAAAGAGTGATTCAAAATAAAAATTATTTCCAGTGCGCAATATTTACCGGCCTTAAAGTTTACTCTTCAATAGTCATCTTCAAATTCGTAAATGGTATCAGATTCACAAAATATGTATCTTGAAAGCTATGTCGGCCCTGTTCAAAATGGACATGATAAATTTCACATATTTCGTTCTGACGTTGCATTAATTACAACTGACAAACTGAAAATGTACGTCGTATCGCGACGCGGCCACGTTCTTTGGTATTCTACAAACGGGCGATATTACAGACGCTCTCTATGCACATTTTAATTTATCGTTTTTAACCTTCGCATTCAGTTACTGCAAATGTAACAAAATTCTTGTATTTCTTCCGAAATTCTTGAATAAAAATAGTTATTTAAGTGAAAAATGGCAATTTAAGTAAAAATGGTAATTTATATAAATTTGGTAATTTAAATGAAAATGGTAATTTATATAAATATGGTAATTTAAGTGAAAATGTTAACTTAAGTAAAGAAGGTAATTTATATAAAAAGTGGTAATTTAAGTGAAAATGGTAATTTATATAAAAATGGTAATTTAAGTGAAAATGGTAATTTAAGTAAAAAATGGCAATATAAGTAAAAATAAATGTAACGTAACGTTGTACCTTACACAAGTGTTACGATAAACTTACCAGTAACAAAACTTACTGCAGTCTTGATTTTAGTGTCGTGTGTGTTTCTATATCAGGCTTCTATCATCTCGAAAAATAAAAAAAAGACCAGACTCGCAAGAATTTTTATTTGTTACGTATGTGTTTGTCTTTATGTGAACAAACACAGTGCGGTTAATGATGATGGTAGCGCCACACATTTGTACTGGAATGCTATTCGAGACGTCACGTAATGCGGCTAGTCTTGACGTGACCGATAAAATAACGCGCCATGATAAGAGCACACATAAACAAGTTCATTTAAGTTTGATTTGCTTGCATTAGCTTGCCTAGACACGCATATTGCTGCTTCGGCAGTCGATTTCATGTCCTTTTAAAGCCAAATTACAGTCTTATTAAGTGAAGATAATACGGAGATAGAAAGGCATAAACATCAGCTCATTAAGGCGAGTTTGGGCCTGGAGATAAAATCTGACACATTTTAAAGCTCAGCTCTGGAATGTGAGTGGCAAACTTTATCGTCCGCCCTAAAAAGGAAGCCACAGTAAGAGTTTGTGAGACTTTGGCTGGAACTCGGAGCCTGTCTATAAGTTTTGTAGAAAATGAAAAAAAGATTTGACACACGATATTTTGGGTTATTTATACCGTGCATTGTGATACAATTAAAATCAAATAAGCGCACTCTTGTTAAGTTAAATTTACATTTTTTTTTCTTCATGTTTCATGCCATGAAGCTCCATCATCAGGAAGATAGTTATAGAATACAAGCATTATGTTATAACGTTATGTCCAAAAATATGTGGTACTATGGGGAATAATCAATGTTTGTAATAATATATGTGGTAGATACACAGCATTGGAAGCAGCCTTGTGGTTATGGGAGTGAGCTAGGTACCCAACTTACCATAATGCCTGTGTGCTACAATTGACTTCTTGATACTGAACTTTTATAGCCCGAAGCAAGTAGAAGAAAGTTAGTAAAATTAACTTAAAAGGAGTGCATTTAGTTGGTTCTAATTTTAATAGCAAAGTAAAAGGTAAAGTGATCCCGTTACATGCCCGGTGTGGCCCAGAAGGTGGGTAGAGGTACAGCTCTACTCTTCCATGACCGCGGCACTAGAAGGGGGTGAGTGGTCAGCAGCACGCCTTGGCCGCACTTTGCCCCCGAGAAAGACCAGGTACCCATTTTACAGGAGGCTTGGTGTGCCCCAGGGCCGGTCTGGACGGGCGGAAAATCTCGTTCCCATCGGCATTCGATTCAGGACTGTCCAGCCCGTAGTCAGTCGCTATACCGACTGAGCTACCGGGCCCACTCTAATTTTAATAGTATCAAGAGATATTTAGATGTCTTTAAATCTTGCAATATATTGCGACCTACCGAAAAGCAGGCAGATATTAGTGAAAGGTAAATGTGACCCGGAAGAAGTGGGAGTCTAGGAGTGATGTGCTGAAATTGATATATATTGCTCTTTTTTGATGTTTTGCTGACCGTGCATCTCAGTATAATCTTAGCGATTGACCAACTTAATGCACAAATTCTTGTTCTTTAATAAGTTTATTATATTCCTCTGCATGTTTCAAGCACTGTTGTGCTCATCATCAGGAGGCTAAATTGTATTATACAGCATCTGGTATCGTCATACTCTGCGGGTGGCTTTCCGGCGCACCGGCCGGCAACCTACAGAGTGTGACGATACCAGATGCTGTATAATACAATTTGGCCTCCTGATGATGAGCACAACAGTGCTCGAAACATGTAGAGGAATGTAATAAACTTACTAAAAAACAATAATTTGTGCATTAAGTTGGTCAGTCGCTAAGATCTATTGGTCTGATGTCAAAACGGACACAACATTTTAAACGCTATGCGTAAGTTTATATTCTGCAACATGTTTCGGCCGTTTATATCCGTCATCAGGTACAAACATGTACAGGATAAAAGAATACATCGCTTTGTAAGTGTTGTGTTCGGTCCGATAACAAAAACAGATGTTGATTCACTAGCACAACGGAATGATGATACCAAAAATTGTAATAAAATTAAATTATATCCACAATTATCCAGCGGCGGAGCAAGAACCAAGTGGCTGAATGGCGTACAGAATTGCCCCGTTGTAGCAAGAATGGAATAATGTCACAGACTTTTGAAATGAAACGAGACAAGCAATGCACGTATAACGGAACATTGAGGCGCGTTCGTGCAACCATTGCTGTGCAAAAGCAATGAGTATTACATATTGTGAGTGTGTGTGTGTGTGTGTGAGTGAGTGAGTGAGTGAGTCTGTGTGAGTGTGAGTGTGTGTATGTGTGAGTGTGTGCACGAGTGTGTGTGTGTGAGAGTGTGAGTGTGTGTGTGTGCGCGAGTGTGTGTGAGTATGAGTGTGTGTGTGTGTGTGCGCGCGCGCGCGAGTGTGTGAGAGTGTGTATGTGAGTGTGTGTGTGCGCGCGCGAGTGTGTGTGAGTGTGAGTATGAGTGTGTGTGTGTGTGCGCGCGAGTGTGTGAGAGTGTGTATGTGAGTGAGTGAGTGTGTGAGTGTGAGTGCGCGCGCGAGTGTATGTGTGTGAGTGTGTGTGAGTGTTTGTGCGCGAGTGTATGTGTGTGAGTGAGTGTGTGTGTGCGAGTGTGTGTGAGTGCGAGTGTGTGTGAGTGAGTGTGTGTGTGAGTGTGTGTGTGTGAGTGTGCGCGCGAGTGTGTGTGTGTGTGAATGTGTGTGTGTGAGTGTGTGTGAGTGTGTGTGTGTGAGTGTGTGTGTGAGTGTGTGTGTGTGTGTGAGTGTGTGTGTGTGAGTGTAGCCTTAAGTATCCAGCATGCAATGCCCATGCGCCATACTGCCATCTGTGTCCTGCCTCGCTCTGCAATATTTTTCCGCATTATCTTCTAAATGGCACAATTTTCTGAAAAGCTGCTGAACACAAAATGTGTGTTTCGACTTTCTCTACAACGTATGTCTGAAACGTTTTTAATATGAGAATAACTGAGTAAGATATGATCCAAAATGTATACTGGTCGTCACGTCAAGTACCCTTTATTCTTGTCCGATTTTAATATGAGAATAACTGAGCAAGATACGATCCAAAATGTATACTGGCCGTCACGTCACGTCAAGTACCCTTTATTCTTGTCCGATTTTAACGAAAATTAACGGAGTCGACAGATTTTCGAAAATTATTCAAATGTCAAAGTTAATGACAATCCGCCCAGCTGTAGCCGAGTTGTTCAATGCGGACGGACGGACAGACTGACAGACATGACGATGCTAATAATAGCTGTTCGCAATTTTGTAAAAGCGCCTAAAAATTGTGCCTCTCCGATTCGGATTAATGACTTTAAAAAAGGTGATCACTTATCAGAATATTTCGCTTGCGGACTGACCAACATTAGAGGCAAACAATTCAGCTTCTTCTAATTTAACATAACAGTGCATGTTAGAGTTTCACACATGCTCTAATTAGCACTTATTGTCCGTAAAATATTTGCAATAACCGATTTAATTCTGCAGGTTTAAACTGAAGTAGGTCTATGCCTTAGGTTAATGCAACGGCTTAAACAATAATTTAACAAAATATATTTAGTTATATATCTTTTTGCCACTGGACCCAATTCACAATCCTCCGCTACAAATACGCAAATAGTTCCAAAATATAAATCGCCAAAATATTCTTGACCGTGATAGGCAAGAGGCGGTGTCTGTCTTCCGGAAAACAGTCATTTTACTGACTGAAGTCTTCAGGTTAATTTGACGAAAAAGTATAAGTATATATAATCATCATAACATTAACGCCAACAATTCTCTTTGAATTCAACTTCTATTTACATTGATATTGTTCTTAACAAAATAGACCTTCGTGTATTCTGTTAGCTTGTGCTGTCCGATCATCATAAGCGAGTTCAAAAATCACTACAATGCACTGAGAAGTGTAAACAACTAAGAAGTATTATTCTGCTACACTGCTTGGAATGGAGATTGAATTTAATGAAACTTGCTATAAAATATGTGGGGAACGCGGTAGCACAGTGGTTAAGGTGCTGTGCTACAAAACGGAAGGTCACTGGTTCGATTCCAGATGGTGCCATTGGAATTTTTCATTGACATAAAATCCTTCCGATCGCACTATGGCCCTGGGGTCGACTCAACCTCTAACAGAAATCAGTACCAGATGTATTTCCGGGGGGTAAAGGCGGCCGGTGCGTAAGGCTGAAACCTTACCACCATCCTGGGCCATTGTCACGTAATCTGGGAAACTTAACTTCCTGGAACCATCTGGGTACCTCGGGCCTGTAATGGGACTGAGTTACCTTTTATTCTTGCTATAAAATATACGCCAAATGACAAATAAGCAAAATCCTACGGGAAAAATAAGAAATTAAATATATTCAGAATCTTGAGAATAAGAATAATTAGACTGTATCTTCTTCAGCTTGAGATAATTTCAATATTTCCTTTATTTAACATATATTTTAATGCTTTAAAGTTGTATATTGACATGTTTATTGTAACGGTTAAAGTCTGACATCCCAACCTAACCAAGTAGAGTGAACGCGCAATTGTAATTGCATTATTAGTAATGTAATGACATGAAGATTACAACCTGTGTTTGAAACTTCTAACCTTCCAAGTGGTTCTGATACAAAACATCAGTAAATATTTGTGTTAAAGTCATTCAATGTTACTGTCTATACAAACGTGCTTTATGTTCATGTCAAACCCCATGTAGTTCTGTGTGATCATTTCTTGTGGTGAAAGCAACGCCAAGGATTGAAATTTCACAGTTCTTTGTCGACAAATGCCGCAGAAAATCATAAATATCGGATCAAATGTTCCAACATGTATACAAAAGGAAACACGTTACAGTCGTACAAAGATTCATCTGAAGGAAACGTAAAGCTGGTATAATGCGATGACGAAGAAACCGACGTCAAAACTCTGCAAGGTGCATTGAGTTTTGTAACAGGATTTAGGATTTCCACTAGGTAGTATGCAGTGTCGAAAGACAGGAATTTCAAAACTTATTTTAAGTGTTTATTTTTCCTTCCCAATACCACAACCACATATATCTTTTATACTCTTTCTATTCAATTTTTCTACATGTTTCGGCTGTCTATTTCAGCCGTCATGAGGTAAAAATACTGGTTCACCAAAAGAGTGCAATAAATACAATAACAACGAAGGCTTGATAAAACACATAGGGACTACGCCACTTACAAAAACTTGTTTTCGCACACAGGGAAATACGTCATGCAGTACACAAAAGGTCGGTTATGGCACGTGGATACGGAGAATTCCTTTGCTGCGGAACAAACAAACTTTGGCAATGGTTTTGCATCAGTAAAGATAAAGCAGTCCCATTACAAGCCTGGACAGGCCTTGAGGGTTCCAGGAGGTTGAGGCTTCCAGACTTCATGACAGTCGACACATGAATGTGGTAAGGTTGTCAGCCTTACGCACCGACCACCTTAAACCCCTAGGAAATATTACTGACATTCATTACTGTTAGAGGCTGAGTCGACCACAGACCCACAGTGCAACCGGAAGGATTATGTCAGTGAAAAATTCCATTGTTTTACGTGAGTAATATTACCAATTTCATAAGAATTTTTTTTTCCATATTAAGCAATTTTAAAAACAAACACTATGTTTCCGAAGCTATAGGCATCCGTGGTCTGAGGACGGAAGAATGTAGGTTTCGAAACGCAATGTTTGTTTCGGAAATTAATGAAACTGGAAAAAGTTCACGTGAATTTGGTGATATTACTTGTGAAGAGTGTGTTAAAATACTCACCGTTTTCTGGAAACTCTATTCGAATTTAATATTTATGGACAATAACGAGGCCAACGAAAGAGAAGTTTTGTAACTTGTTGAATGCTGCCCTCTGGGGTGTAAGGACGTGCAATGTGATAGTGCACGTTCCAGAAGGTCTCGGCTATGACGTTGGTGGCAGCGGAATTCTCTGATACTTTTATACAATTGAACCAGTCTGCACCGCATCGAATTCCAGAGGAGAGAAATCCTCGTGTTCGCCGCTGACATAAACTTAGATCTCATGCTGCTAATTCGTGTTTGAGTGTGTCAAAACCGTGAGCCTTTCTCAGAGATCAGACACTACAATTTCCCTTCATATAGGTGCAAATGCAGTCTTTTCTACAGAAACACCTAGCTTACGAATTGAAAATGTATACAAATATTCGTTGCAATTAATATTAAGTCAACTTAACAGTGAAACATGAAGGTCAGTTTTAATTTGTATAAAAAAGTGGGGTTGTTAGCACAAAGTTAAATGGTTGTGAGTCACATGAGTAGGTGGCCTAAACGAATATTGACTTTGTCGCCGGTATGAAGAAAACGATGAGGAAGACCCAAAATGAAGTGAGGAAGGAAAGTGTAAAGAATGACGAGGCAGAAGAATCTAACACTGTAGACGCAGTAAACGATGACACACTCTTTAGAGAACAGATAGCCACTCAGGCTTCCAGTTAACTCATTGTTTAGACTTCTGTATAGTAGGTTTGTCATCCAGCAGATCATCAGCCACTTATTCTAACTGGCTGTCGTCTGGCTGTCAGCCTTTAATTTGATCAGTGTATTCCAGCTAACTAACTAACTAACTAAATAGCTAACTCCATGGGATAGAGTAATTCTTGAGAAACTAAGAGGTCCTTAGTAAAGAAATTCCCCGCATTTTATGGAAACTGAAGGCTCATTACGGCATTTACAAACGCCTGCCAACTCTGCCTATTCTGAGACAGATCAATCCAGTCCATACCCCTACCAACACAATTCTTGAAGATCAAGTTTCTTATTGTCCTGTCATCTATGCCTAGGCATTCCAAGTGTGTCTTTCTCACAGAGCTCCTCCGCTCCAAAATTCTGTTGGTACTTCTCCTGTCCCCCATATTTGATAAATGCCACGCCCATTTCATTCTTCTTGGTTCGATCACCCGAATGATATTTCGTGCGGATTTCAGACAATTAAGCTCCCTGTGTTATAAGCGCAGAGAAGAAAACCAACTAGATGCAACTGAATGTGACTGGTCGCACAATTTCCCTCATCCCGGACACATAGCCTGCTGCTCTGCTCCTAACAGCCGACCTCCAGCAACCAAGGCATTACACACCACATGCGGCAATAACACAAGTATAGTTTCGAGCTACTGATGATGGGCATATAAGTGCCCGAAACATGTTGAGCAGATTATAAATGCAATAAAGCATCCAGTAGCATCTAGTTGGTTTTCTTCTCTACGCTTATACTACGATGCACGGACAAACTTACATCAAATTCCCTGTGTTATAGTCTGTTCCATTCCACTGTTTCCTGATCCCGCTTTGGACAAAACACGATCCTCAGCACTCAGTTCTCAAGCACTCTGAACTTGATTTTACATTGTTCACTCCGTTCCTTATGTTGAAGCAACACGCATATTTCATCTTATGTTTATTGGACCGTGCATCATTATGATAGTTGAAGAATAAAAGACCAACTTGATGTCACTTGCTGTTTTATTTCACTTCTTATGTGCTCAACATGTTTCGGACATTAATATATCCA
>Ga0123355_10009174_pt1 | contig 15010 bp, 14 predicted proteins | sample TergutEmb28metaG_3_FD_89872 | JGI IMG/M metagenome (GOLD analysis project Ga0123355, IMG submission 89872) | Embiratermes neotenicus P1 segment gut microbial communities from Petit-Saut dam, French Guiana - Emb289 P1 | ecosystem: Host-associated > Arthropoda: Insects > Digestive system > Gut ...
CAGTTTGGCAATAGCATAGGCATTTACTATAAAAATCTGGAAACCGGGTTTGTCTACTCATATAACCCCGACACTGTATTTTTTGCCGCAAGCCTTAACAAAGCCACATTTGCGCTATATGTACATATAGCGGCAGAGCGCGGCTATATAGACATGCATGGAGTGCACACATTTAGATCAGAAGATTGGTGGGGCGGGACTGGCATCATCCGGTTTATGCCTGCTGGCACACGGCTTACTACGGGACAGCTTTTGCATTACTCTGTAGTGCATAGCGACAATGTCGCACACCGTATGCTTGCAAGGTACATGAAACACATAAGTTTCAGCTACAGCGATTTTGTTGCAGAAATAGGGGCAAACCCGGATTTTATACTAACCACCTATTCCCACAACACAAGTGCCGCCGATACCGCTATATGGTTTTACGCCATTCACAGTTACTTGCAATCAAATAGCCGCTTTGGGCATTATCTGAAATATGACCTTCTTAACACGGCTCTTTACTCGCATCCTTATTTCACAAGAGGGCGTGTTTTTGGAGGGGATAACACTGTAGATGTACGGCTGATGCACTCCGCATACCCGGTTGCGCAAAAATATGGCTGGGCTGTAGATTCTTTTAACGTTGCCGGGATTGTGTATGCAGATTCGCCTTTTATGCTGGTGATTATCTCCGATATGGACCATGGCGCGTATGAGTTGTTTGAGGAGATATCTTGGCTTATGCAGGAGTTTAATGGGAGGTATTTTTATAAGAAAATACTTTAAGGACTGTACTCATTTGTTGGGCCTCTTGTTTTCATCTTTTTTTATCCAACTCCTAATACCACGTCCCGCGTACGGCTCGTCGGCATATCTTGGAGCTATATGTAAATGTGCGTGAAAAACGGTCTGGCCTCCGGCTTCGCCGCAATTCCAGCCTACTGTATAACCATCAGGTTTGCATTTCAGGTCAATAAAACGTTTTGCCTTATCTATTAGCGGCTTGGTTGCTTTCCATTCCTCAAGGCTTAAATCAAACACTGTCGTCTTATGAGCTTTTGGGATAATCATGCACGAACCTACGAGTATAGGCTCGTGCAGTTCGATACAATAGCATAATTCATTATCGAAAAGGAATGTACCTCGCTTATCGTTTTTAAAATTGCAAAAAGGGCATGAGTCAAAATTAATATCCACTGCTTTACCTCCGATATCAAAAACAATGCGCTTGATTGCTTTGGATTATTGTGATTATAGCATATACGGATTCCTAGTAAAACACTCTGAAAGCGAGACGGAAAACGCCGTGCTTCTAGGCGGTTTCCGGGGAAGCTTGAAGAGATGTTTTTACTTGGAATACGTAATAGTTATACAATACGACGCGTTTTCAACTAAAAGCTTAAACCCGCATGAATAATATAAATCCCTTGCATTAGTATTTAACCGGTCAACGATTAGGTCAATTGAATCCGCATCATATTTGTTTAACGCGCAATCTACAACCGTATTAAGCAGTGCCCAGCCGTATCCTTTACCACGCGCGCCTTCTGCTACAGCAAAAACCTCTGCTGTCATACGGCTGGTATCATTGCCGTAACGCTTTAACACCCCATAGCCTACAAAGGCACCGTTTTGACCAAGAGCGCAAAACACCTCGCGGTCTTTGCTTATGGAGTTAAATAGGTCGTTGTCTGTGAGATACGCGTCCGGCCAGGTGCCGTTTTTTAGTTGCAGGATATCGTTTTTGAAGTTTTCGCTATAAGCTACAACATTGTGTTTTATTTGCTGTGGCTTGTAGTCAGATTTTTTTAACAGTAATACATATTCATTGTCGTTACGCTGAGCATGTAGTGACTCTAACAGCTGGTGGAGGTTTTTGTTTCTTGTGTCGAAGTAAAAGTTAAACCTCACCGCCTGTGTATGCTTGGTTTTGGCGTAAGCAAGCATATCTTTTGCGGCATCTTGGTTCCATTCGCCCCTAAAAAACGGCCCGCTACAGTCAACCCAGTTATTATCCGGGTTAACAAAGCAACCTAATATGCCTTCCAGTGTATCGCCGTTAAAATACCCAAACATAGAATTGTTGGGGGTATCCATGAGAAACTCAAAATCTCCTTGGATACCCTTCTCCGTTTTTGGGCAATAGGCGCTGTTACTTTCCGGTTGGCTGTTTCGCAGAAAGGCAATTTCTACGCACTGTTGTAAATGATTCGTGTTAAGTTCTCTTATCATGTGTGTGTCATCCTTCTTTCATTATTTCCACGCGGCATACAAGCCTGCGATTACCTGCTCTATCGGGGTTTTGCTGATTTCCACATCTTTGATACCGTCAGCTTCTGATAGCTGTTTAAGCAGAAGTTTTATAGGTGTTTTTGTAACATCTACCTCGTATTCGTAGGTGCCGCTTACGCCGCTTATAAGCTTTGCGCCACCAAAGCGGCTTCCTTCTTCCAGCGAAAGCAGAGCGGCACCTTCCGTTGTCACCTTAAACCGCGTAAGACTTCCGGTAATGTTGCGCAGGCCGTCAAAACTGCCGTCATAGGCAATCTTCCCGCTTGAAATCATGAGTATCCTCTCGGCCATTTCTTCCAAATCGTCCATATCGTGGCTGGTTACTATTATAGTCACATCGTTTTCGCGGTTTATCTTTTTTAGGAACTCAATCATCTGCCGCTTTGCCACAACATCAAGCCCAAGAGTTGGCTCGTCCAGCAAAATAAGCTCCGGGGAATGTAAAAGCATCATTGCAAGGTCGGCCCTCATGCGCTGGCCCAGAGATAATTCACGGGCGAAGGTTTTAAGCAGGCCTTCTATGTCCAATAGCTCTGCTACCGTTTCAAGATTGCGCTTATAAACATTATCCGGGATATCCCATACAACCTTTTTCCATTCGAAACTTTGGAGCACCGGATGGTCCCACCACAACTCCGTGCGGTTGCCAAACAGTACACCCAGTTTACGCATCACCTTTATGCGGTCTTTGTCCGGCGACATGCCAAGTACGCTTACACTGCCTTTGGTAGGTTGAAGCATCCCGGCAAGCAGTTTCATTGTGGTGCTTTTGCCGGCACCGTTGGGGCCTGCATAGGCTATAAATTCCCCACGGTTAACCGCGAACGATACATTGTCTAACGCGGAAATTATCTTTTTCTCAGGCTTAAACAAGTTCCGAATAAGGCCCTTTACGTCATTTTCCCGTTGCCATTGGGTGAAAATTTTTGTGACTCCGCTAACATTAACTGCGATGCCCGCCGGGTGTGTATCTGTTGATTCCTTTTTTAACATAGTAGGCAAATCCTTTCTTGAAAAAGTAGGTAGCGGCCAGGGAAACCACCGCCGCAAAAATAACCGGGTATAAGTTTGCGAGAACCGGTGTCTTGCCCAGGATAATCAGGGTCGGAAGCCACGCAACAAGCCCCGCCGGGAAGATGGTCAAAAGCGGCATCTTTACGTATAGCGGCATACCCGACAGGGGGAAAGTTGAAGTGTACTCCGTACTATAAATAACCGCGCTTGAAATTTCCTCACACTGCACCGGGGCGTAAAACGCCAAACTGGAAAACAAATATGAAAGCCCTGCCATGATAACCATGCTGATAACTACATTGACAATAAGCGCGGGAATCCACCACCACGGCAGTACCGCTGTGATATTGCCGGCGGCAATCCACATGAGAATAACCCCGGAAAAAAACTTGCTCGAGCTCGTGAAAGGGAAGGCCCCTATAGTCAGTTGTACGCTGTATGGCAGTGGCATGATAAACATATGCTCCCACTGCCCGCGCCCTATTATCCGGCTTGGAAACAAAGCGTTGAATCCTCCCATGGCCTGCAAGATGCCCATCACGATGTTGCCGTAAGCCAGCATAAACAAAACCTCGAATCTTCCCAGGCCACCTATGCCGTCAAACCGCCACGCAAGCAGAAATATCCCGGAAATAGCCGACACATTCGCAAATAAATCGGAAACAATACATATCAGCATAAATTTTGTATCGCGTAGCATGGTTGCAAGGTCCATCTTTGCGTATATGCCTACAAGTTGAAAATAGCGTTTAAGTGTAATTTTACCCACCAAAACTCACCATCCTTTCTTTTGATTGTTTAAACCACCATACGGCTAAGCACCAAAAAGCAATATTCCAAAAAACTTGTATTGTGATTATCCGCACCGGCTCCGCAACGCCAACAAACAACGCAAGCGGTGCGCCGCCTAAACTGCCAAAAGGCTGATACGCCATCCACCTGTCAAGCCCGAAGGGTAATATCCTAAACGGAATCACAACCCCCGAGAAGAACGAAACTATAGCCGAGCGTATTACCTGCGTAAGCCACGCGACATTTCTGACCCGCAACGTGATACAGAAAAATATAAACTCAAGAGCAAAGCCGAGAGATACGCATAGAATAAGCGATAGTATAAACCAAAGGGTTTGCGGCAGTATTTGTATCCCAAATAGCGGCGCGACTATCGCCATGGGCAACGAAAATAGCAAAAGCGTTGGCACCCACTCGCCAACCGTGCGCGATATCACTTGGCCGAAAACAGACATGGGGCGGGTAAACAGGGCCGTGCTTTTGCTGTCGAAGTCCCAGTCGGTCATGTATGTTTTTACTATCAGCATGTCTGCAAGCAGGGCGTTTACATAAGTGTAGGTTAGTAGTTGCGCTAAGGTCATCTCTACTTCTATACCGCCGGTTGTTATTATCCGCCATATAAACATCAGCGGTACTAGGTAGATGACCTTTAGGATTATCAGCGGGAACATGTATACAATCCCGCCGTTGGTTTTGCCGCACAGGGCTGTTTGCGCGGTTTTTATATATTTTTGCATTTGTTCACGTCCTTATAAGGATTCCTAGTAAATTATTCACTAACCCATTCGCTGTAAAGGGACTCCAGCCGCTCTTCGAGCTGTTGCTTTTCCTGGTATAGCTCGTTTAGCTTATGATAATCGGTATGGTGCGCATCCGAGTCTATCGCCGCGTTTACCCTTTCCAATTCGGCTTCCGCTTCGTATATCAGCGTTTCCGGTGAGATTGCTGTTTTGGCTGGCTCCTTTGCTTTAGGGGGCTTCTTTTTATTATCGGGAAGGATTATGGGCTGGCTTTCGACAGACAACGCCTCTTGATAATCGTCAAAACTGCCATTAAAGTCGGTTATACTGCCGCCTTCCATACCCCATATCCTCGTCGCAAACTTATTCAAGAAGTATCTGTCATGAGATATAAACAGCATGGTGCCGTCCCAATTGGTCACGGCATCTTCTATCCACTCCCTTGATTCGATATCCAGGTGATTGGTGGGCTCGTCAAGTATCAGAAAGTTAACCCGGTCTTGCATTAGCAGGCATAGCTTTAAACGGCTTTTTTCGCCGCCGGAAAGATTGCTGACTTTTTTAGTTACATCCGGGGCTTTAAACTTGAAATTAGAAAGAATGCTTCGCGCCTTTTCTTGGGTTAAATCGAAGGCATACCGCAGGGTTTCAAGCACGGTCAGGTTTTCGTCATCAAAAGTGATGATTTGAGGCATATACGCGATTTTTACGTTGCTACTAACTTTTACACTGCCGCTGTCGCAGGCCTCTTGACCGGTTATCAGCTTAACGAGAGTGGTTTTGCCGCAACCGTTTTCGCCTATTAACGCAATGCGGTCATTTCTGGCAATTGTTAGGCTTGTATCGTCCAGTAGCACCTTTGCGCCATAGCTTTTGCGTACCAACTCTAAGGCCACTGCTACCTTTGCCAAGTGGCCGCCGCTACTAAAATCCTCGGTTATCTTCCTGGAAGCGTTGGGCCTTTCTACTTTCTCCATATGGTCTATCCGGGAAAGGATGGCGTGATGCTTTGTGGTATAGCGGTCATTTGCTAAAAACCATCTGGCTCTGTCTTCGATCCGCTTTATTTCCTTTTGCTGGCGCTGATACTGATCTAGCTGGGCCTCATATCTGCGCCGCTTTTCTACCGCATACCAGGTATAGTTGCCGGTGTAAAAATATGCTTTGCCATCGTCGATATCAATTATCCGGGTAATGACATTGTCCAAAAATACCCGGTCATGAGAAATTACAACAACCGTACCCGAAAATGACCGCAAAAACCCCTCCAGCCACCTAAGGGATGCTAAATCCAGGTGGTTGGTTGGTTCGTCCAGCAGAAGAATGTCGCAGTCACGAAGGAGAATGCGGGCAAGGTTTACCCGTGTTTTTTCCCCGCCGCTTAGTAGCTTGAAGGGGCTCTTACGCATCTCTTCGCTGATATTCATCCCTTTGCAGATTTTTTCGATACGGACGTCTATTTCATAGCCGCCTAATATCTCGTATTCCTGCATTAGTTTTCCGTACCGGTTCATTTCTGCCGGATTTTCGCGTGGGCTGTGCTGGCCGGCAGGTAGCCCCTCTGTCTTGGACCAGTCGGCTTCGATTATCTGCATGGCTTCATAAATTTCCGCAGCCTGCTTAAAAGATGAGCGCAGAATATCTTCGACCGTATCGTTTTTGCCAAAAACGGGGATTTGCGCAAGTATTTCTACCTTTTTGCCTGCCGCCTTTATAAGCCGCCCGCTCTCATATGGCTCATCTTCCGAGATAATCTTAAACAGCGTTGTCTTGCCTGAGCCGTTTTTACCCAGTAACCCGACCTTCTCGCCGTTATAAATCTCAAAAGTCACGCCCTTAATCACATGGTTTGACCCGTAATATTTGTTAAGCTCATGTACCGCTATATCAATCATAATAATTCTCCTTTACGTATGGGAATATTAATGGAAATAAAAAAACCCCGTACAGACTGTTTTGTCCGCACAGGGCTACCAAGCATAAAGGAGCGGTTTAGGTAGACCGCTAACTCATGGAGGATCCGGCATCAAAACAATCTTTTTCCGAAAAAGGGCACACTACCCCCTTGTTGATGGCAAAATTCATTGCGAGCTGATGCTCCGCTCTTGCCAAAAGGGCAGAATTATCCCGTAAAAAGATTGCTTCGAAACTGTACTTGCGTACGATACCGCTACCGGGGAATAACTCGTCTACCCTAGGAAAAAGATTGGTCATGCGTTCACCGCCTTTCTTATAAATGTCGGAGATAATATACAACAATAGAAGCCAAAAGTCTACTCACTTCAGATACTCCAACGCCAAATAAATACGCCCGTCAAATTTGCTAAGCGCCTCCTTGGACGTTGCATAATCCACATTGGCCAGAATCATCAAGATAGCGTTTTTGGCGGAGAACTCGCATCTCTTTAATTCTTCTTCCGCAACTTCTGCCGATACGCCTGTTGCCATGCATACGATATTAACCGCGCGGCTTACCAACTTTTCGTTGGTGGCCTTGAGATCTACCATCAGGTTGCCGTAAGTCTTGCCGAGTTTAATCATGGCAACGGTTGTTAACATGTTAAGCACCATTTTTTGCGCGGTGCCGCTTTTCATGCGGGTTGAGCCGGTTACAACCTCGGGGCCGGGTTGCGGAGATATATCTATATCGGCAACCTTTGATATTTCCGCATCCCGTGTGCATGAAAGCCCTACCGTAAAGCCCCCAACATTGCGCGCATACTGCATCGCTCCTATTACATATGGGGTACGCCCGCTTGCGGCAATACCCACCAGCGCGTCTTTTGCGGTGAAATTTATCGCCTTTAGATCTTCCGCGCCCAGCTCAAAACTGTCTTCCGCACCCTCTTTGGCCTTCATAAACGCTTCCGGGCCGCCCGCAAGCAACGCGATTACCATATCATAATCCACGCTAAATGTCGGGGGGCATTCCACGGCATCAAGCAACCCAAGCCTGCCGGATGTACCTGCCCCTACATAGATAAGCCGCCCCCCGCGCTTAAACCTTTCATAAATCGCGTCAATGGCGGAAGCGACGACCGGCAGAACGGCCTCTATAGATTCTGCCACCCTTTTGTCTTCGCTGTTTATAAGCTGTACGATTTGAAAAGTGTTAAGCTTATCTATGTCGCTTGTGTGGGGGTTGCGTTGCTCTGTGTCCAAGCGCTTAATGTCTACCATGTTTTAATTCATGCCTCCTTCGTCGGCGGAACAAATAGGTTGGTATGAAAATCCGCTACGCGGATGTTTCACACTTATTCCGCCTTTACCAAATCTTCGTATTTTTCTGTTGTAAGAAAGTTTCTCATATCTTCCCTGTATTTTGTATCAATGTTGCTGTTTATAAGCTCCTTTGCCCAGAAAACCGCGCCCAGGGCAGGCGGTGCGTCCAGCAAAGCCATGTTAATGCGCTGAGATACGTTTTGCTTGATTGTATATTCAAAAATATCTGACATGCCTTGGTATTTTAGTTTGGTCCATATACTGCCGGCCTTAACCACCGTAATTTCATCCGCGAAGGACAAATTGCGAATGCATCCGCTTACACCTTCGCCGCAGTTTATTCCAATGTCATCCAGTATCTTTTTGCTTACTTCGTCGCCTTTAGTGGCCGAGTCATCAATTATATTTATAATCTCCTTAGCGCTTGCCCTTATACGCGCATCTTGTGATATTACATGGGTTGCCAAATCGGAAGGGTTGCTTATCTCAAACACAGCCATAATTTTAGGGAAGGTATCAGAATACAGGCCTACTCGAAAATAATGGTTATAAACCGCCGCAACGGCGTTTCTGGCTATCGTATTGCCGCCGGCGTAATCACCGCTTAACTGGCCTATCCCGCCTACTTGTAACTGTGCCCCTGTATCGTCTATGCCCACGATTACTGTGCCTGTGCCGTTTATCGCGCACACGCCCGAGTCGGCCATTGCTTTTACGCCAAGCACACCGTCGTTGCCCAGGGCAAACTTTGTTTTAAACCCCAGGCCATGGAATACGCGGTAGCTAAGCTCTTCTATTTGGTCGGGTAAATCTGCCCCGGCCAGGCCAAACGCCGCCGCGGCAATATCTTTTACCGTAATATTGTTTCTGGCAAACAGGTCATCTAAGTGAGACTGCATTTTTTCCTGCATCCCGTTATAGCCTACGCCCTCATGCTCGTGGCTACATGTTGGGCGGCGCAAGATATCCACGAAACTGCCGTCCTCGCGGCAAAGCAAATAATCTGTTTTGGAATTTCCTCCGTCGACGCCAAGTATATATGCCATGTCGGCCCCCTTATAGGCTTATTTTTCCCAAAATCTTTGCGCAACTTGCCCCGGTTACCTGGGGCAGGTTGCTTGTGTTTCCGCATATTGTTTCATTCGCCAGTATGGCAAAGGCTATGGCTTCTTTTGCGTTACTGTTTTTGCCCAATTTCTCGTGCGTTATTATGTTTATACCTGGCAAGCGATTGCGTATCATTTGCATCAATGTTTTATTGTACGCCCCGCCGCCGCCTACTATCATTTGGCTTATGTCATAAGGTATAAATTGCTTTATCGAATAGCTGATGCTTTCCGCTGTAAATGCCGTCGCCGTTGTGATGATGTCCGCATCCGGCATACGTCTTTCTTTGCAATGTGAATACAGTTTTTCGCTAAAATCCTTACCGAAATATTCACGGCCGGTAGCTTTTGGGGGCGCTTTCACTATGAAGCTGTCATCTACAAGATACGCCAGCACCTGCGGGCACACGGTTCCTTTTGCCGCGATTTCGCCATTTTTATCAAAGTTTTGCCTGTATAATTTCTTCACAAGATAATCGATAATCATGTTGCCTGGGCCGGTATCAAAAGCAATTACATCCTCAGGCGCGGCGCTTTGCGGGATGGCCGTTATATTGCCTATACCGCCAATGTTTTGCAATGCGATATTTTTATCCGCGCCGGAGTACAGCAAAAACTCCGTATATGGCACAAGCGGCGCACCAACTCCGCCTGCCGCTACATCGGCAGTCCTAAAATCGGATACGGTAATCACGCCGGTTTTATGGGCAACTACGGCGCTTTCCCCGATTTGCAACGTGGATTTGATTGGGTAATCCTTTTCCAACGGCTCGGGGATATGGTAAATCGTTTGCCCGTGCGAGCCTATTAAGTCAACTTCCCGGATATTTATGCCAGCCTTTTTTGCGATATCAAGCGCCGCATCGGCAAAGAGCCCGCCAAGCAGGAAGTTCATATGGCATAAGCTTGCGGAGCTTGATGTGTCTGCATCAAACAGGCGGAAAATCCGATCCTTTATGCCATTCGGGTATTCATATGTTTCAAACGCGATTTCTTCCACGGTTGTGGCGGTGTAATTGCCGGTTATCTTTATCAAGGCCGCGTCAATGCCATCTACCGATGTACCCGACATTAGCCCTATTACATATTTTTCGTCCTTTGCGGCGAGTTTTTGTAATCGCTCTAACATAGCTTTATCGGAAGTTTGCCCATAAACGGTATTTCTCCCATTACGGCTTTTATCGCGTTGTTAACCGAGCGGTTTGTGTATTCGTACGCGGCAATGTACGCGTCCGCGTCTTGCATTTTTAAGATATCGTACGGTACCCTAAGCGACACGAGTACTACCTTTTTGCCCGCGGCTTTTAGGGCGTTAAACAAATCTATCTGGCCTGTAAACTGTATGGCATTGTATGACGCGTATAAAATTACATCTGGTGTTGCCTTTTTTATGACTGCGGCAATTTCATCCGCACCTGGGTCCACGGTAATTTCCGCGTAGCCGCAACCCAGTAATGCCGCGGCTTTTTCGCAAAAGAGCTCCTGCTTTACTATAGTGTCATCCGCAATATTTGCCGTTGACGGCGGCGGCGATATTACAAAAACACTTTTGCCGTGCTTAAACGGTAGCAACTCTTCGTTGCCTTTTACAAGGGTTATGCTTTTTGCGCTAATTTTGTCGGAAAGGCTTTCATGGGCAGGGTATTTTTCTATTGGTGGCGCGTTATCGCATTTGGCGTATATTGCTTTGTATTTTAGGATTCTTTCTACGGCGGTATTTATTTTATCCATTGGAATCTCGCCGGATTTAACAGCCCCGAGCACCGCGTTGTAGCAACTTGCCTGGCCTTCGCGCTCGGCGCACAGGCACAGTATATCCACGCCCGCGTTTATTGCCATTATGCATCCTTTTTCCAGGCCGTAATGGTCTTGGATCGCCTTCATGGACATGCTGTCGGTTAGAATCAGCCCTTCGAAGCCGAGCCGGTTGCGTAGCAGGCCGGTTAGTACGGCAGGTGATAATGTGGCCGGGCGCTCGCTGTCTATGGCTTTAAATATGATGTGCGCGGTCATTACGGAGTCTGCGCAATCCGCTATCGCGGCTTTGAACGGCACGAGTTCGACCTGATTTAGCCTTTCCATGTCATGCTCTATGGATGGGAGTGCAAGGTGGGAATCTTTATGGGTGTCGCCATGGCCCGGGAAGTGCTTTGCGTTTGCCAACACTCCGCACTTTTGCAGGCCGCGTATATAGCCGGTTGCCATCGCGGCTACGATTTCGGGTTTGTCGCTATAGGAACGAATGCCTATTACGGGGTTGTTTGGGTTGTTGTTTACATCCAGCACCGGGGCGTGGTTTAGGTTAATGCCAAGGCCTTTTAGCTCGCGGGCTACCATCTCGCCCATCTGCTCCATGGCATGGCCCATGCCCGCGGCGGTTATTGCCATGTTGGAAGGGTAGTGGGTCGCACCGGAGTATGCCCGGGTTACCATCCCGCCTTCTTGGTCTGCGGATATAAAGGCCGGGATGTTGCTGGATTCTTTGGCGGTTTGTTGTAGGCTGTCGCTTAGGTTTCGGATGCTTTTATAGTCTGTCAGGTTGCGTGCGAAGTATATGAAGTTGCCAATTTTATGCTTTAGCAGATGTTGTTTTGTGTCGGGGGATAGTACTGTGCCTTCTATTGGGAGTAGGAACATTTGTCCTATTTTTTGCTCTAAGGTTAAGTTATTGATATCCAAAATATTCCTCCTAGTCATACATATGGTACTTTGCTTTGACGCTTATAAACTCCGCACTTTCTTTTGCATACAGAGCCATAACTTTATCTATAGAATATTTCCCTTCGCGGATATAGGTATTGCCGGTGTTGTAATCAATCATTTGAATACCGCCCTCGCGGTACGGCGGTAAATATCTAAACTCGGGATATAAATCCCGAATCGTATACAGCATAGTGATGCCCGTTCTTACCGGGCGGAATGCCTTCCTGTCCAACACATGCATCTCCACACCGCCGCACAGCTCACCCGCGTACTTTCCGTCTCGCGGATGGTACGCGAGCGGTGTAAAATAATGCGCGCGGAATTTTATACCCGGCAAGCCTAGCGCGTTAAGCGCGTCTTCCAGCTTAGCCCCGTCAATCCAAGGCGCGCCAACAAAGTTAAACGGCTTGGTAGTCCCCCTACCCTCGGACACATTGGTGCCTTCAAAGATACATGTCGCGTTAAACGCAAAGCAACTGTCCACCGTGGGGATATTGGGGGAAGGAAGCACCCAGTTGGCACCTGTTTCCTCAAAATACATATCGCGGCGGTAGCCTTGCATCGGGATTACGCTTAGGTCGCAGTTAATGCCGTATTCCCCGTTAAACAATCTGGCGCACTCGCCAATTGTAAGCCCATAGCGCTGGGGAATCGGATACAGGCCTATGAAGGACTTACACGAAAGATCCAAAATATTGCCTTCTACGTCAGCGGCATTTAACGGATTGGGCCGGTCAAAAACCACGCATTTTTTGCCGTTTTCGGCACAGGCTTGCATGATGTATGCCATGGAGTATAAATAGGTGTAAAATCGCGAGCCTACGTTTTGTATATCGAATGCGAAAATGTCTATGTCCGAAAGATTTTCCGGCGAGGGGCGGCGGTTTATGCCGTATAGGCTTACAACCGGAAGGCCGGTACGCTCGTCATGATAGCCTTCCAAGGTTATACCGGCCTGCAAGTTGCCGCGCACACCATGCTCTGGGGCGAAGAGTTTTACTAAGTTGAAATTTTTGTGGAGGAGATCTATTGTGCTTTCGAATTTGCTGTTTATTCCGGTGCAGTTTGTTAATAGGCCTAACCGCTTGCCCGCGAAAAGGGATGATTGCTTTTCCAGTTGGTCTATGCCAAGCTTTACAGCCATAGTAGTTACCTCCAGATCGCCTTTGGCAAAGTTGATTTCCGTGTTGAACAACAGTCATGCAATACACTTCTAAACGCCGCTAACCTGTTATCATCACGGGTGGGGTGTACGCGGTTTGTTAAAAACACTACGTATTGCGAAGTTTCCGCGTTTATCCAGATGGACGTACCTGTAAAACCTGTATGCCCATACGAGCCTACCGGGAAAAACCTCCCGCAAGACACAGGTGCGCGGCTTTTTACCGCAAAGCCCAGCCCGCGGCCTTCGTCGCAGTGTGTAGTGTGGTTTTGAATGGCTAATTCGAATAAATCCTGGGATACGATGGTTTTGCCGTTTAAAGTCCCTTTGTTTGCAAACATCCGCGCCAAAACCGCGCAATCGTTGATATCGGCAAATACTCCGGCATTGCCGGAAACACCGCCCATAAAACGCGCGTTTTCGTCGTGGACTGTGCCGCACAGCCACTCTTCCCGTACGTTGCAGTATTCTGTAGCGGCGAAGCTGTGCGTTTTTGCACAGGGATTATACGCGGCGGTTTTCAGGCCAAGGGGCTCAAATACATATTGATGCGCAAGCTTATCAAGAGTTTTGCCGGCTACTGTTTCGCAAATTTTGCCCAGTAAGATATAGCCTAAGCAACTGTACACGACTTTCGTGTCCGTCCCCGGCGAAAGTTTCAATATTAAACTGAAGGTATCTTCGGGCGTTGATGCTAAATTATATATTGGGACATGGGCAGGCAAATCGCTTGTATGCGTCATTAGCTGGTGTATGGTTATGCCCCGCTTACCCTCCGGCGCGTCAAAAAACTGGCCTATATTGTCACACAAATTTATTTTGCCCGCGTCAACAAGCGCAAGCGCAACCATGGTAGTCGATACAATTTTCGTAAGTGATGCCAGGTCAAAAACTGTGCCCGGCTCCATCAGCAACCTTGCCGGAAAAAATGAGCGCCAGCCGTAATACGCCCGGTAGAACTCACCGCTTTTGTCCCCAACGGATACTGCCGCACCCGGGAATATGCCCTCTTGTATGGCCTGGTTAATCAGCTGGTCAAGCGCTACAGTATTCATATGGCGCTTTAAAACCCTTCTTGTACAACCCGTTTGGCGTGAGGTTGCACGTCAAAGCATTCCGCCCGTTGCTTGCGTATACGTATACCGCGCTGGCGTGATAACGCATCGTAGTAACCAAGATATTCAAACCACGGTGAGTTATTTGTAAGCCATAAGCCCTGTATATGTTCATACCACAAGTCGTATCCGGTACTTACATCAATGTAGATATAAGGCTCAAACCCATCGGCATCTTCCCAATTTTCCGCAAAATACGGCCCCCGTGCCCAGTGCTGGGCAAGCGCGGTACCGTCTGCCGCCTTGCGCTCTAAACCGCGAAGCCCCGCGTAATACATCGCATCTGCCACTGCATACGAGGTTATGCGGTGGTCCTTGTGCATTGTGCCGTGCCAGTGGGTAAGCACCACATCCGGCTTTTCGGCTCTAATCAAATCGCATATGGCAAGGCGGAGATTCTCATTGTCCTGGGCTTCCCCGTCGGGGTAGCCCAGGTAGAAAAACTTGCCGCCAAGCGCTTTAGCAAATACTTTTGCGCATTCCAAATTGTACTGCTTAAACTCGGCCTGGCACCGGCCCGGCGGTGCGCCGCGCTCACCTGCGGTTACCGCAACGGTGGAGATTCTGTCGCCTTTTAAGCTATGCGTCGCAAGGGTCTTGCCGCAGGTCAGCTCCGCGTCTCCTATGTGGGCGCCAATCGCCATTATGTGCTTCACAGGGTTTTACCCATAATTGTATAATTCCTGTATTTTTCCATGCCCCATGTGGCATAGATATCCAAGTTTCGCCCGCCCGTCCACAGGAACCATGTGTAAAAGATACGCCGTTCTACCATGTCGGAAATCAAGTTGTGAAACAGTATGCCGCCAAGGCCTGTGCCCTGCTCTGTTTCCGCAACGCCAAAGGGCCCAAAGCGCCCCGGAGTACCGTCCCCGGCCC
>Ga0123355_10009175_pt1 | contig 15009 bp, 10 predicted proteins | sample TergutEmb28metaG_3_FD_89872 | JGI IMG/M metagenome (GOLD analysis project Ga0123355, IMG submission 89872) | Embiratermes neotenicus P1 segment gut microbial communities from Petit-Saut dam, French Guiana - Emb289 P1 | ecosystem: Host-associated > Arthropoda: Insects > Digestive system > Gut ...
CGAGGGTGCCCAGGTGGATTTCGCAGGAGCGCTCGAGATCGAGGGCCGCTACTTCGTCGACCTGGCCACCAGCCACGTCGCCAAGAACATGATCCAGGCGTTCTTCTTCGACCTCAACCGGGTGGGCGGCGACCGCGGCCGGCCGGAGGGCACCGAGCCCTACACCGCCACCAAGGTGGTCGTGCTCGGCGCTGGGATGATGGGCGCCGCGATCGCGTACGTGTGCGCCAAGGCCGGGATCGAGGTGGTCCTCAAGGACGTTTCGCTGGAGGCGGCGCAGCGGGGCAAGGAGTACTCGGTCGGGCTGGTCGAAAAGGCGGTCGAGCGCGGCCGCTCGAGCCGGGAGGACGCCGACCAGCTGCTCGCCCGGATCACGCCGGCCGACAGCCCCGAGGCGGCCGCCGGCGCCGACATGGTGATCGAGGCCGTGTTCGAGGATCCGAAGGTCAAGGAGCAGGTGTTCGGCGAGATCGAGCCGCACCTCGCGCCTGGCGCGCTGCTGGGCTCGAACACCTCGACGCTGCCGATCACCGGCCTGGCGGAGTACGTCAGCCGCCCGGCCGACTTCATCGGCGTGCACTTCTTCTCGCCGGTCGACAAGATGCCGCTGGTCGAGCTGATCCGGGGCGAGAAGACCGCCGATGAGACGGTCTACCGGACGCTCGACTTCGTCAAGCAGATCAAGAAGACCCCGATTGTCGTCAACGACAGCCGCGGGTTCTTCACCAGCCGCGTGATCGGGACCTTCCTCAACGAGGGGATCGCGATGCTGGCCGAGGGCGTGCCGCCGGCGAGCATCGAGCAGGCCTCCTCGCAGGCCGGCTATCCGGCGCCGGTGCTGCAGCTCTCCGACGAGCTCAACATGAAGCTGATGCGCAAGATCCGCAACGCCGCCAGGGAAGCCGGCGAGGCGAGCGCCGCGGGCGGCTGGGTCGGGCATCCCGCCGACGCGGTGATCGACCGGATGCTCGACGAGTTCGACCGGCCGGGCCGGCTCGAGGGCCGCGGCTTCTACGAGTACGAGGACGGCAAGCGCGCCGGCCTGTGGCCGGGCCTGCGGGACGCGTTCCCGCCGGTGGCCGATCCCGCGGCGCTGTCGCTGCGCGACCTGCAGGAGCGGATGCTGTTCATCGAGGCGATCGAGTCGGTCCGCTGCCTCGACGAGGGCGTGATCGAGTCCGTCGCCGACGCCAACATCGGCTCGATCATGGGGATCGGCTTCCCCGGCTGGACCGGCGGCGTCCTGCAGTACATCAACGGATACAACGGCGGGCTCACCGGCTTCGTCGCGCGCGCGAGAGAGCTGGCCGCGAGGTACGGCGAGCGGTTCGAACCGCCGGCGTCGCTGGTCGAACGGGCCGAACGCGGCGAGGCGTTCAGCGACGAGTCCGAGCTTGCCGCGGTCTGACGATGAGTACCGCCAACAACTACGAGCCGGCGAGACTGCCCGAGGACCTGGGCAGGCTATTCCTCGAGCGCGCAAACGCCGGCGACGTCGAGGGCGTCGTCGCCCTGTACGAGCCCCATGCGGTGCTGGTCGGCCGGCCACCAGCGCAGGCAGTGATCGGTTCCGCAGCGATCCGCGCGTTCTACACGGAGCTGCTCGCCGGGGGACCGACGCTGACGGGGGAGGTTCGACCGTCGATCAAGGTCACCGGCCTGGCGCTGACCTCCACGCACTACGAGCGGACCTTGGTCGATCAGGACGGACAGACGATCACGGAGACGCGGGCCACCGCCGAAGTCGCCCGGCGTCAGCCGGATGGGAGCTGGCGCTGGGTGGTCGACCAGCCCGACGTGCTCGCTCGTTAGTCTGCGGTAGTGCCTAGTACACGCAGGGTCACGCCGATTGCCTTGCTGGTGGCCGCCGCCCTGCTCCTCGCCGGCTGCGGGGGGTCGTCGGGCGGTGGCGCGGCGACCCGCGCCGCGACCGCCCACCGCGTCGCGGCCAGGAAGCGGCCGCACAAACCCAAGCCGAAGTCGTTGCTGGTTCGGAACGCGAAGCCGCAGCCCGGATGGCGGCCCTACACGGGGCCGGTGGCGATCCTCGTCTATCACGAGCTCGGCAATCCGCCGCCCTCCGAGCCCTACCCGGGGCTGTACGTGTCCAACTCGGACTTCACGGCCGAGATGCAGTGGCTGCACTCACACGGCTGGCAGGCGGTGACGCTCGACGAGGTGATGAAGGCCTGGTATCACGGGGGCACGCTGCCGGCCAAGCCGATCGTTATCACGTTCGACAACGGCTACCCGCCACAGGTGACGTTCGCGCCGTCGGTGATGTCGAAGTACGGCTGGCCCGGGGTGCTCAACGAGATCACCGCCGGCCATCTGCACAACTACCAGATCGAGCCGGTGCTGAAGCTCGGCTGGGAGGTCGATTCTCACTCCGTCTCGCACCCCGACCTGACGACCGCGACCCCTGACGAGCTGCGCTATCAGCTGGTGGCGTCGCGCAACTTCCTGCGAAGGACCTTCCACATCCCGGCCAACAGCTTCTGCTACCCGTCGAGCGAGTACAACTCGGCCGTGATCGCGGCGGTGAAGGCGGCCGGGTACACCAACGCCGTCACCGAGAATTCGGGTTACGCGACCCGCGCCGACCCGTATCTGCTGAACCGGTTCGAGATCGAGGGCGGGGTGTCGGAGCTCGCCGCCGACCTCGGCAACGGGCCGTGAGGATCGAGTTCCGCGACGGCCGGATCGACTCTGGTGACGGCCGCACGCTCGAGCGGGCGATGGCGGCGGAGGTCCGGGTCATCTACGAGGGGCTGGCGCTCGACGGGGACGACATGCCGGCCGCCGGACCGGCCGAGCTGAACCCGCCGGCGGGCCGGTTCATCGTCGGCTATGACGCAGGGCGCGCCGTATGTTGCGGCGGGATCAAGCGACTTGCCGAAGGTATCTGCGAGCTCAAGCGGATGTACGTCGTTCCGGACGCGCGCGGGCGCGGGGTCGCGCGGGCGCTGCTGGTCGAACTCGAGGACCGGGCGCGCGCGCTCGGCTACGCGGTCGCGCGGATCGACACCGGCCCGCGGCAGTCGGCCGCCCGCCATCTGTACGAGTCGGCCGGGTACGCGCCGATCGCCAACTTCAACGCGAATCCGATCGCCACGTTCTGGGGTGAGAAGCGGCTGACCTAGTCGTCAGTGACGGTTCAGGACCCTGGTCGTGTAGGGGGAGTGGACGGTGAGTGTGAGGGTTTTGACGAGGGCCCAGTTCGTGCCTTGTTGGATGTGCACGAGGATGTGCATGGTGCGGTGGGGGACGAGTTGGCCGTGCCAGCGGCCGCCGACGCGGAAGCTGTTGTGGCCCTTGTGGCCGTGTAGCGTGGCGGCGGCGACCTGCTTCCAGTGGCCGTGCGTGGCTTTGGCCATCAGGTTCAGGTGGATGTCGGCGCTGGCGGACAGGTTGAAGCTGAGCCTGGTGTTGGGGTAGGTGCAGCGCTTGCACCAGGTGATGGTTGCGCCGGTGAGCTTGACCTGCGAGATCGTGATCGCCGAGATAGTGACCGGCGTGCTGGCTGGCACCACCTCCGGCTGCGCGGGCGCGGTCACCGGTTGAGTGGCTGGCACCACCGGCACAACCGGCCCCGCTGGTGGGCCGGCGTTCACGGTTTGCGTGCTCGACCTGGTCGAGCCGGCGAACTCGCCGTCGCCGCTGTAGCTGGCGGTGATCGTGTCGTCGCCGGGTGTCAGCGCGGAGGTCGTGAATGACGCCTGGCCGCTCGCCAGTGGCGCCGTTCCGATCTGAGTGCCGTCGTCGAGGAACGTGACCGTGCCGGTCGGCGTGCCCGCCCCCGTCACGGCCGTGCTGACCGTCGCGGTGAAGCTCACCGTCTCCCCGGCCGCGGACGGATCCTGCGAGCTCGACAGCGAGGTCGATGTCGGCGCCTTTTCGAATACCCAGGCCGCCCCTCGTCCGTCGTTGTCGCCGGCGCCGCCGGTCAGCGCCGTGTTCCCGTCACCGGACAGCGCCACGCTCGTGCCCTGATTGGCGTCGCCGATCGCGTCGCTGCCGACCAGCTTCGGTCCATGTTGGGTCCAGGCCCCGCCCGTGCGGGTGAAGATCCACGCCGCGCCCGCGAAGTCGTTGTCGTCGGGGCCGCCGATCAGGGCCGTGTTCCCGTCAGCGGCCAGGGCCACGCTATAACCCTGTTCGCCGGAGAGGAACGGGGTGTTGACGGCGCCACTGCCGACCAGCTTGTTTCCCTGTTGGGTCCAGGTGCCGTCGCTGGAGCGGGTGAACACCCATGTCGCGCCCGCGAAGCTGTTGTCGCCGGGGCCGCCGAGCAGCGCCGTGTTCCCGTCAGCGGACAGCGCCACGCTCGAGCCCTGCTCGGCGTCAGCGGGGGTGGTGCCGTCGGCGTCCTTGCCGACCAGCTTCTGGCCCTGCTGACTCCAGGAGCCGTCGGCGGCGCGGGTGAACACCCACGCCGCCCCCGCGCCGCTGTTGTCGTCCCAGCCGCCGATCAGGGCCGTGTTCCCGTCAGCGGACAGCGCCACCGCATAACCCTGTTCGGCGCTGGCCGGGGTGCCGTCGGCGTCCTTGCCGACCAGCTTCTGGCCCTGCTGACTCCAGGAGCCGTCGGCGGCGCGGGTGAACACCCATGCCGCGCCCGTATCGCCGTTGTCGTCGGGGCCGCCGATCAGCGCCGTGTTCCCGTCAGCGGACAGCGCCACGCTGTTGCCCTGCGAGGCGCCATTCGGGTTGTTGTCAGCATCTTTGCCGACCAGCTTCTGACCCTGCTGGGCCCAGGAGCCGTCGTCGGCGCGGGTGAACACCCACGCCGCCCCGGCGTTGTTGTTGTCGTCGGGGCCGCCGACCAGCGCAGTGTTTCCATCAGCCGATAGCGCCACGCTGTACCCCTGCCCGGCGGTGGAGGGGCCGATGCTGCCGGTCCCGACGAGCTTCGAGCCCTGTTGGATGAACGGATCGACCTTGATCGGGTACGCGGCGCCGTGATCGTCGACCACGATCGACAGGCCACCGGTCGTGAGCGCCAGCCTGGCGGGCAGCACCCGGCCGCGGGCGTCGACCGCCGAGAGCTTCCCGTAGCGCAGCGCCGCGCCCCCGGCGAGCGTCAACACGGCGCCACCGTGTCCGGTGAGCCGCGCTCGTGCGCCCGACAGACCGACGTTGAGCCGGACGGCGCCGCGGCCGGCCGGACGGCGGAGCACGTCAAATCCCTGCTCGAGGCCGAGCGGGCCGTTGACATACCACTCCCGCACCGAACCCTGTCCGTAGCTGACTCGGTTCCCGTTCGCGCGCGGTGCAGTTCGCCGCGTCCCGGCGAGCGAGCCGGCGCGTCCGATCCCAGGGAGTCCGAGCCGCGCCGTCGCCCCGCCCGAGCCGATCACGACTCCCGCCGCGGTGAACCGCAGCGACAGGTGCTGCGAAGGATTCCGAGCCGACAGCCCTTTGACCCGGTAGGCAGCGTCATCGCGGCCGAGCCCAGCCGACACCGACCCCCAAGCCGACGCGGGCAACGCCTCCAGACCGAGGTGCCCGGCCGCGTGCGTGCCGCCGCTGGCCGCGTCGCTCCACCGTGCTGAGGTGAACACGCCGGCCGCCCCGAGCGCAAGCGCTGCAACTGCAGCCGCGACGCGAAGCACCGAGCCAGACACTCCGGCCGGAGACAAACCGCGCGGGGCGCGCACTGCTCGGTGCCCGGCCGGTTCAACCATCGCGAGTCGTCCCAATGGGCGCGACAGCGGACGAGTCGGCGGATACGGCCTGCTCGCGGACAGCCAGCAACCAGTGGAGGACCTTGCCGTCGCGGGACTTGGGGAGCGTCTCGACGAACTCGATCTCGCGGATGCGGGGATACGGCGCGACCTGGTCGGCCACCCAGGCGATCAGCTCGCGCGGCGAGGCGAAGCGGCGTCGCACGATGTACGCCTTGGGCACCTCGCCGAGGCGCTCGTCGGGGATCGCGATCACGGCTGCCTCGGCTACCGCCGGGTGGGTTTGCAGAACGTCTTCGAGGACGGTGAACGCGCTCATCGGCTCCTACTTTCCGGGTCCGCGTGGCGGTTGGGCGGGCAGGAGCGTGATGTTGCGCCTGGCGGCCGGGGTGCCGTTGCCGGCGGCCGTGGCCTTGGCGTGGATCGTGCCGGTCAGCTTCCGGAGCTTGATCGACACCTGCGTGCTGCGGCCGGCCGCGAGGTCGTAGCGGGCGCGTCCGAGCGCGATCATCTTTTCGACCCTGACCTGCCTGCGGTGCCCGTGCACGAGCCGGATCACCGTCGTCGGCATCCGCGCTCTGAGGGTCAGACTTCCGCGGCAGGCGGCGCCGGTGGCGCCGGTGCAGGTCAGCCTGATCCGGGTCTTGCGGGCGCGGTAGCGGGCGCGCCCGGTCCCGATCGACACCTTGGCCATGGACCGTGGGGCGGCGATCGGGACCGACGTGGGCGTGGTCGTGGTGGTCGGGGTTGTGGTGGTGGTGGGGGTTGTAGTGGTGGTCGGGGTGGTGGTGGTCGGGGTTGTGGTGGTGGTCGGGGGCGGGGGTGGTTGCAGCGCGGCGCGGGCCGCGGCCGCGTCTCCCTGCACCTCGCCGAGGCTCGACCCGGTCGCGTAGCTCCAGGTGATCGTGGTCGAACCACCGGCCGGGACGCTGCGCTGGTAGTCGAACAGCACCGAGTTCTCGCCGCCCCACAGCGTTGCGTCGAAGAACTTGACCGAGGTGTAGGGGCTCGCGAAGGTCAGCGCCGCGACCGGGTTGGCGAGGCTCGGGGACTGGGCGGTGTCGTAGATCCCGTACACGGTTCCCGGGGCGCTCGGTGGCGCCGGTGCGTTGCTGGCGTCGGCGGGCAGGGCGAACGACGTCTGGCCGGGGAGCTCCCACCCTGAGGTGGTGGAGTCGAGGTCGTCCTCGTAGAGCAGGTCGAGGGTGTGCGCGGCGCCGTCGCCGCTGGTGTAGGTGTCGGTCACGGTCTGGACCCGGCCGCCGTCGGTGAACTGGGTCACCCGCTTGAATGAGACGCCGTTCGGCACGTAGCTGGTGCAGTCGGTGCTGGCCGGGGCGAACACGTTGTTGGGGTCGCATTTGACCAGCGACTCGGACTCGGTCGTCTGCGCGTCGCCGGTGGTCGTGTCGAAGCGGTCGACCGATGCGCTCAGCGCCGGGAATCCGGGCAGGCTGCTGCTGAAGTCGTCGGCGGCGTCGGGGCCGTAGGCGGGCTGGCCGTCGACCTCGAGCTCCGACCGGGGCAGGGCGGTGCCGTTGTAGCCGTCGTAGGACGAGCTGAACAGCTCACCGGCGCAGAACAGGAACGTCGGTCCCGTGTTCATCGTCGGGGACCCGTCGAGCATCTGGGTGTTCGGGCCGCAGTCACCGATCGCGCCGGTACTCGCCTCTCCGGTGGCGGTGGCGTCGGTGAAGCCGTAGTCGTACGGGGTTCCGCTACCCGCGTGGGCGGTCTGGAAGCTGCTGAAGCCGACCTGAGGCCCGGTGTAATCGCTGCCGGGGCTCGGCGCCTTCCCATGCGGGACCGCGAGCAGCTCGCAGCTGTCGCCGTCGAAGCTGACCCGTGGCACGGACACGGAGAAGCTCCCGTCAGACGGGTTGACGGGGATGCCGTTGCCATCAGGGCCGTCGTACAGGACGGGGCCGTTCTGGCCCTGGACGATGCTCCCTCCCTGATAGCACGCGATGTCGACCGCGTCGGTGCCGCTGCCGTTGCTGGTTCCTGTCACGGTGAACGACTGGTCGGGACTCGTGTCCTTGTTGTTGAACAGCAGCGTTCCGGCTGTGGGGCTCGTGATCTTCGAGCCGGTGATGCTCGCTCCGGCGACGGGTACGCCGACGCCCAGGCCCAGCGCGGCGGCTGTGACCGCGACGGCGGCGCTGCGGGCAAGCCCTGATCGGTTGATGGTCATGCGATCAATCGTTCACTTGTCGTCGGAGTACCCGCGGTGATCCGCGGCTGGGTGCGAATGGAACCGCCGGCCGCAGACCGGCGGCGGACATCTCGCTGACCTCGCCAGGCTCGGACGGTCGGCGACATGTCGGTGTGGCCGCACTGTCACCGGCAGGCGCTGCCCGCGTGGCGGACGGATAGCAGTGCGCTGACGATCGCGGCGCGCCGCGTGTCGCTCACAAACCGCGTGCGGATCAGGCGACGACTCGCGCGTGTCAACGCTGCGCGCTCGCCCGGCTGACAGGGTGCGTCGGCGACGCGCGCGAGCGCGCCGACGAGCTTCGGCGTCAATGCAGCCAGCTCGGCGCGGAGCCGTGCCAGGTCCGGGAGCGGGGCGGGGGACGAGAACCCGTACCACAGCCAGTGCTCACCCCAGCCGAGCTCCACCTCCTTGGCCGCCACGATCAGCTGTCCGAAGAAGCGGCGAACGCCCGCGTCCTCGAGACCCGCGTGACGGGAGAGCGCCAGCGCCCCGGCGATCACGACCCGCTCCTGCGCGTGATCCTCGATCGGTGAGCGCGACATCCACTTGCTGGCCATCACCTGCTCCATCAGTGACAGTCGCGCGTCGGTCAGGCGCAGAGCCGTTCTGGCAGCGGCCGTCGCTGGAGCAGCCCGACCGGGGGCAGCGGCTGTGCTCGCCGACGCCGTCCACGCGGATGTGGCGGCCAGGAGCGCGACGATCGTCGCCCTGTTCAGCGTTCCTCGGCAGGTCACGGCCGGTGGCTATGACGGTTCGGGCGAGGGATGTGCAGGCGATACGGGCCGATCTCGCGCTGGGTCCCGCCGGTCGGGGTGTAGCTCACCGACAGGCGGATCACCATCGGATGGCGGTGGTGCGCGAGCATCCGCTTGCCGCGCCGGTTGGGACGCACGGTCACCTTGAGACTGCCGGCGCGGGCGGAGCGTAGGTGTTTCGTGGCGAACACGAGCCCGCGCGGTGGTGCCGTCTCCAGCGCGCTCGCGATCCCCGGGCCCGGCACTGTCAGCGTGAAAATGACCGTCCCGTTGCGCCGGGTCTGCATGTGGGAGATGTCAAACCGGTTGTCGGGAGATCCGACCGCTGCACTCGCCGGCGGTGAGCTCAATCCTGGCGGTGAGCTCAATCCTGGCGGTGAGCTCAATCCTTGCGGTGAGCTCAATCCTTGCGCTGAGCTCCCCGACGGTGCCGCGACGACCGCGTAGGCGATCACCTTCGTCGCGGTCTGTCCATCTCGCGACCTGGCCGTGACCGTGTAGGAGTGCTGCCCCGGGGTCGACGTGTCCAAGATGCCGCGCGGGCTCCCGATGCCATCGGAGTCGGTGCACGCGGCGATTCCCGGTCCGGACTCGTCGTCCGCGCAGGAGAAGGAGGTCGGCACCATCTGGCCGACCGTGTAGACGCCGCCCGACGACGGTGAGGAGATCGATGCCGACGGTGGCCCCTCCACCAGGTAATTGATCGAGGCGCCGGCGGTCCGCCCATCGCGGGAGCTCGCCGTGACCGTATACGTGTGCTGACCGGGGGTCGAGGTGTCCAGGTGGCCGGAGCCGCCGCCAAGGGTGCTGGTGCCGGAGCTGTCGTCGCAGGAGGACAGGCCGGACCCGCCGAGGCCGTCGCGACAGCTGAAGCTCGTCGCCACAGACTCCCCGAGGGCATACGTCCCGCCCGATGAAGGCCCGGAGATCGATGCCGTAGGGGCAGCGGCGATCCCGCTGACGAACACGGGCGTCGTGCGGTCGTTGAAGTTGCCGGTGCCGTCGCCGACGTTGAAGCCATAGCCCCAGCACTCGGCGGCGCCGACGTCCGTCAGCGCGCACGAGTAGCCCCAGCCGCCGGTGCTGATCGCGGTCACGCCGCGGTCGAGGCCGCTGACCTGGCCGGGGGTGCTGCTGTCGGTTTCGGTGCCGTCGCCCAATTCCCCAAATCCGTTCCACCCCCAGCACTTCGCCGCGCCGGCGCTGGTCACCGCGCAGGTGTGGTACCAGCCGGTGCTGATCGTGGCCACGCCGCTGTCCAGTCCGCTGACCTGGACGGGGGTGTTGCTGTCGGTGGTGGTGCCGTCGCCCAGCTGACCGTTCCCGTTGTAGCCCCAGCACTTCGCCGCGCCGGCGCTGGTCACCGCGCAGGTGGTGCCGCTGCCGGCGCTGATCGCGGTCGCGCCGCCGCCGAGGCCGCTGACCTGGACGGGGGTGTCGCTGCTGTCGCTGCTGGTGGTGGTGCCGTCACCCAGCGGACCCTCGCCCCAGCATTCCACCGCGCCGCTGCTCATGAGCGCGCATGCGCTGTCCACGCCGGCGCTGATCGCGGTCACGCCGCTGCCGAGGCCGCTGACCTGGACGGGGGTGTCGCTGCTGGTGGTGGTGCCGTCACCCAGCTCACCAAAATCGTTGTCGCCCCAGCACTCGACCGCCCCGGCGCGCGTCAGCGCGCACGAGTACGTGTCACCGGTGCTGATCGCGGTCACGCCGCTGCTGAGGCCGCTGACCTGGACGGGGGTGTCGCTGTTGGTGGTGGTGCCGTCGCCCAGCTCACCCTGGCTGTTGTCCCCCCAGCACTCCGCTGCACCGGCGCTCGTCACCGCGCACGTGTGGTCGAGCAGGCTGCTGCTGATGGCGCTCACGCCGCTGCCCAGTCCGCTGACCTGGACGGGGGCGTCGCTGCTGGTGGTGGTGCCGTCGCCCAGCTCACCATCCGCGCCGTATCCCCAGCACTCCGCCGCGCCCCCGGTCGTCACCGCGCAAGCAGTGTTGTATCCGGCGCTGATCGCGCTCGCCGACGTCGTCGCCATCGCGGGCCGCACCAGCACCAATGCCAGGAACAGCGAAGCCACAATCACGCCCAGGCTGTTGCGGAGCGCCGCTCTGCGCCTCGGCACGACCCGCAGTCCGGGATCGATAAGTTCCGCGCTCATCTCGGGCGGGAACGAAACTCCTTTCAGCTGACCGCCGGCAGACATCTCGCTGACCTGTCTCGGAGCCGTGCGATCCGCTATGCGCGGGCGAGGACGCTGACAGCCAGCCTCGCCAGGTGCGGCCGGTGGCCCCAGGCGGCCATGGTTATCTGCGAGACGAAGCGCAGCCGTGCGTTCCCGTAGAGCTCGAGGGCGGTGCCGACCTCCTCAGCGGTGAGCAGGCCGGAGGCGATCAGCGCGTCACGGAGCTGCAGCAGCGTCAATTGCCACAGCCGCCCGCCGGCCGTGCCGCCCTGCCAGATCGACATGCGTCCCTCACAGCCCGTGCGAACCAAACCGGCGGCGCTGAGCTCGCCCACCAGCGTCCGCCCGTAGTGTGGGTCAAGTGTGTCGCTGTGGGCGAGGATCGTGTTGTGCGCCTGGGTCACGCGCGCGAACAGCCGCTGGGTGTCAGCGTCTAGGCCGGGATCGGGCACCACCGACACGAAGTCCATCTCCTCGACCAGCAGCGTGCCACCGGGCTTGAGCGCGGCGAGCATCCAGCGTATGCCTGCCCTGGGGTCACGAAGCCCGGCGAGGAGCAGCCGTGCGTGCACGAGGTCGAACTCGCGCTCTCCCAGCGGCTCGCTGAGCGGGTCATGCTCGCGCACCTGGAGGTTGGAGTGCAGGAGCTCGCCGGGCGCGGTGATGTCAAGGCCGGTGGCGAGGACGGAGCCGCCCGGGGCGACGCGCTGGCACAGCCAGGCGGCCACCGAGCCGTGGCCGGCGCCAACCTCGAGACAACGCATCCCTGGACGCACGTCCAGCGCCTCGAGCAGCCTGAACGTCCCCGGGTCGAGCAGCGCGGCGAGCAACGCCAGGCGCTCGTGCTGCAGCTCCAGTGTTCTCGGCGGTGCGTAGCCGGCCTCCTGCAGGCTGGTCATGCGGGCGATCCGTTCATGATCTGAAAGAAACCGTCCGGCGCTGACCGGCCGCGGACGCCTGGCTGACCGCGCTAGTTCTGTGCCGTCAGCGCGAGATGCTCGCGATGGTCGGGTGCACGACACTGCGTGCGCGCGGTCGCGTCCTCGGGAGCCAGTCGGCGGCCCTCGGCGAAGCGGGAGGCGTAGCGGTGGGCTCCGGCCGCGCGCCGGGCGTCAGCCAGGACGCGCTCCTGAATGGCGGCCACCGACCCCCACGGAGGGGCGCCGATTTCTTCATGCACGGCGGCTGACGCACCGGCGAGCAGCGCGGCGTCATCCCAGCGCCGTTCGCGGCCGGCGTGGGTGGAGAGGCCCGCGAGCGCCTCCCCGACGTTGAACTGGTCGCCCATGTGGCGCGCCAGTGCGAAGCAGTCGAGGAACCCGCGTGCCGCATCGTCACCCTGGCCGCGTGCGAGCATCAGCCAAGCGTGGTCGATCAACGGCTCGACCAGGCGGCGGTCATCGCCGTGGCGGCGGCGAAGCTCGAGCGCCTCCGCCAGCCTCTGCTCGGACTCGTCGAGCCGGCCGTGGACGACGTCATACCAGCCCTGCTCGGCCAGCGCCCACGCTGCGCCATAGGGGTCTCCCACGGCCCGGTAGAGCTCGAGCGCCTCCTCTGCGAGCGCTTCGGCGCGCTCCCACACCTGACAGCGCTCGCACGCGCCGGCGAACGACAGCAGTGCGTCGGCGATCAGTGTCCGCTCTCCGACGCGCCGGGCCGCGTTCACGGCCGCCTCGCACAGCGCGATCGCGTCGGCGGCGGAGGTGAGCACCGCCCTACGGCCGAGTGCCGACAGCGCGGCGGCCTCGGTGGCGGCATCCCCCGCCGCCTGCGCGGCGGCCAGCGCCGCCTTCAGCTGCGCCTCGGCATCGTCGAACAGGCCCATCGAGAGGGCCAGCGCACCGTCCCAGTAGAGCCCGCTCGCGCGCAACGCCGGCGTCGCGGCCGGCGACGCCTCGATTGCCTGGGACAGCCAGGCGCGGACCTCGTGCACGTGAGCGTCCCACGGCAGCGCGCTGGCGAACGCGATCGCCAATCGCAGCGCTTCGTCGACCGCCCCAGATCGCAGAAGTCGATCGAACGCCAGGCGGATGTTCGCGCGCTCCCGCGCGAGCAGGTCGAGCCACTCCCGATGGTCGGTGCGGGCTGCCTGCTCCGCAGCGTGCTCGCAGTAGTTCAGGAAGTAGTCGGCGTGCCGGCGCTCGAGTGTCGAGAGATCCTCCAGCTCGGCGGCGCGCTCGACGGCGAACTCCCTGACCGTGTCGAGCATCCCGATTCGAACCTGCGCTTCCCGTCCGGAATCCGTGCGCAGCAGCGAGCTGTTGTCCAGCAACGAGCAGAAGAGTGTCTCCAGGCCGCCCCCCAGCGCCCCACCGAACACCGCCTCGGCCGCCGCCAGCGAGGCTCCGCCCTCGAACACCGTCAGCCGCCCGAGGAGCTCCCGTTCGGGCTCGTCAAGGGCCTCCCAGGACAGCTCCAGGGTGGCGCGCAGCGACCGCTGTCGCAGCGGCAGATCGCACGGGCCTCCGGTCAGCAGCTCGAGCCGATGCTCCAGCCGCTCCAGCAATGCCGGCAGCGGCAACAGCCGCGCGCGGTCTGCCGCGAGCTCGATCGCCAGCGGCAGGCCATCCAGACGGGCACAGATCGCATCGATGATCGAGCGGTCGTCGCCGATCGCCCGGTCCGCCACCACCGCGCTTGCACGAGCGGTGAACAGGGCCGCCGCATTCGGCGCGGACATCGGCCGCACGCGGTAGACGTGCTCGGCGCTGAGTCGCAACGGGGCGCGACCGGTGGCCAGCACCGTCAGATTGGCGACGTCTGAGAGCAGCTGCCCGATCTGGCGGGCATCCTCGACGCGCCGGTCGAAGCCGTCGAGTACGAGCAGCGCCGGTGCCCCTCGGGTCGCGTGGCTCAACCGCTCGCCGAGCTCGGGTGCGGTCGCCGCCACGACCCCCAGGGCGGAAGCCGCAGCGGGAATCAGCACCGCGGCGTCCTCGGCTCCGTCGAGACTGACGTGGACCGCTCCCGCCGGGAACTGCGCCGCCACCGCGCGCGCAGCCTCCAGCGCCAGTCGGGTCTTGCCGACCCCGCCGGGCCCGACGAGCGTCACCAGCCGGACGTCGCCTCGCCGGAGCAGCTCCTCGATCTCGAGCAGCTCGCGCTCCCGGCCAATCGTCTCGTTGACCTGCGCGGGCAGGTGGCCGGCGAGGCCGGTGCCCGGATGCTCAATCGTCAGTGATGGGTCGTGTGCGAGGATCATGCGCTCGAGCTGACGGAGCTCCGGACCCGGCTCGATCCCGAGCTCATCGACCAGCAGCTGACGGCCCGCGCGCATCGTTTCGAGCGCGTCCGCCTGCCGGCCCGCCCGGTACAGCGCCACCATCAGCTGACCCCGGAGGCGCTCGCGCAACGGATGCTCGGCCACCAGCGCACGCAGCTCGCCGACCAGGTCCTCCGCGCCGCCGGCGCCCAGTTCCGCCGCCAGTCGCTCCTCGACCGCCTCGAGCCGCAGCTCCTCGAGACGCGCGATCTCGTGCTGAGCGAACTCGTCGAAGCGGAAATCCGCCAGCGGCTCGCCGCGCCACAGCCCGAGCGCCGCGTGCAGATCCGCCACCGCGGCGCGGGCGTCATCGCGACTCAGCGCGGCCCGCGCGCGGCGCAGCAGCTCCTCGAAACGGCGGCAATCGATCGACCCTGGATCGACGTCGAGGCAGTAGCCCGCGGGTCGACGGCACACGGCCAGGCCATGAGTGCCGAGGCGCTGACGAAGACGCGAGATCTGCTTCTGCAGCGCCGGGACCGCGCCAGGCGGCGGGTGCTCGCCCCACAGCGCCTCAGCCAGCTCATCGTCGGAGACGGCATCTGGCACCCGCAGCGCGAGCACGGCGAACAACCTGCGCAGCTTCGCCCCGTCGAACTGCACACGCTCGCCTGAGACCTCGACCTCCATCGGGCCCAGCAGCCTGACGTCCACCTGCGAAACCGAGACACCGCGTTCCTGCCCGGTGCCACCGGTACTGAGCCTGTCGTCCATCGCGACCGGTTCAACCATCTCGAGTCGCACTGCTGACATGTCGATCCCTTCCCTGAATAGTCCGGCCTTTGGGGCCATGACGGAGCCTAGGTCGCGCCACGCAGCCGACAAGGGACCTAAGCCCCCAATCGGACGGGACCCAGGTCAGCGGCGGTTGAGGATCCTGGTTGTGTAGGGGGAGTGGACGGCCAGC
>Ga0123355_10009177_pt1 | contig 15009 bp, 9 predicted proteins | sample TergutEmb28metaG_3_FD_89872 | JGI IMG/M metagenome (GOLD analysis project Ga0123355, IMG submission 89872) | Embiratermes neotenicus P1 segment gut microbial communities from Petit-Saut dam, French Guiana - Emb289 P1 | ecosystem: Host-associated > Arthropoda: Insects > Digestive system > Gut ...
GACTGTCAGAAAGCAGTGTCAGGCGTATTTTACACTTGGATTTGCACTGCGGATACAGGAAGAGATTTCAAGAATCCCGGTCGACGTGTTACGTAGAGCCATGAGTAGTGTAGACGTACGGCTTGCTGAGTGTCAGCAGCGTAATTGAGGGCATCTTGAGGATGTAACGAGTGGAATGATGTGTTGTGTTTTTTGTTCTGTATTTTGTTTCAAGACCACTGATTCACTTATTTTTGCAAATGCTAAAGTATGTACTTCCTTATAAGTGTAACTGTTTCATGATATCCAAAACGTTTAATTTTTTTAACACTTTAAAATCGCCCGATTCGCTGGCGGATGAGGTAATATTTACAAGTAGTTATCATAAGGTTCGTCATCCCCGTTGTGTTTATAATTAAACTAGAATGGAGTGTATGTATTTGTCTAACACAACTATATGACGGTAGAGATTTGTATAGAGTTTATTACATAAAGAACAACTACGTGTTTCGGACTTTACATTGGCCATCTTCAGGTTGAGAAATTAAAAAAACTTAGTAAACAACTATATTCGCTTTATGTGGGTTGTATACAGTGGGGAGGTAAGAGGTGAAGTGGGTACGAGATCTCACATGCGAGATCTCGTACCCACTTCACTTGGAATATTACCCACTTTATTCAACAAATTGTGTACCAACTGATGTGTTTGATGGACTTTCTTTATTTTAATGACTTTAGTACATACTTATGTTTTCCAAGTACTTTATTTATAAGTTAGCTTTCGCCTTTGGTCTTAATGTTCATTTAACACTTATCGTTGATAAAAATCTGTTATTATGGAGGTAAATCCATTTTCTAATCCGGAAGACAATTATTTTTACCTCGTTTTTAACCCAAAATTAAAAATTACCAAGAGAAGAGGATGCTTGAACCCCGGACCTGAACAGAGGTTTAGCCACAGACCAGCCGGAACCGACCATATGAATTTCTATGAATTTGTTGTGTTCGGTAACGTTATGTTTATTAAGAATTTTTTGGGATTGAAGACAGAAGAAGCTTCTGAATCTTACTGTGTCAAGTTTTCAAGCGGTGCGACTTTTTAGAAAAGGTGGATTGTAAAATCTGTCTATAAATTGGGGCGAACCTAAAGAACGTGATGTGTGGACTGGATTCTGCGCAGGTGGACAGTAGTGTGAAATTCTGTGGTGGCCTTGACAAGGAGTAAGAAGGTGGCTACTCACGCCTGCTGAAATATGTACTTGAAGCTGGGTGTTAGGAGATGCGTAGAGGTTCACAACAGAGAACACGTTTACAGGAAACCACATATTTGTCATCGTATTCGCAAGATCTGGCCCCTTTCGTCCATCTCTTGGGCCAGATGAATCCAGTTTTACATTCCACCATATTTCCTAAATATCCCTTTTCATAATATCTGCCAATGTACACCTAAAATCTTCTGAGCGGTTCACTTTTTCCAAAAAGAACCAACATGCATTATATTCTGTCTTCTGCATGCAACATGCCTCGTCCATCTCCTTCTTAATTCCATGATACAATTAGTGTTTGTTAAAGAGTGTAAAAGATGAAGCTCCCCATTATGCATTTTTCTGTATCCCACTCTTCCTTCTTCGCTCTTAGGACTAAATATTGAACTCAGCACCGTGTTCTCGAACACCTTAGTTTTGTCCTTCCCGTAATGTACGAAAGAATTTTCACAGGGATACAAAACAGAGGGCAAGATAATAGTTGTGTATGTTTTGATCTTTACTTTCCTGGGTAGCAGATGGGAAGACAATAAGATTCTGGACGGAATGTTAGTAATCCTTCCCCGAATTTACCCACCTCTTAATTTCTTTATGTACGCAGCGTTTATGCTAGTGTTGTTTTCTCATATTCGAACTTGGCCATATTATCATAAGATTTGTCGCTTACTCTTAGGCTGTGCTATGTACTGCTGCCTGTGACATGAACATGTGCCCAGTTTCCTCAACACTTACTTCTGGACTGATCTCCTTACTAGACACAAAACATTCCTTGATTTTGTTCATGTATGCTGTCGCCCTTCAGATTAACGTCATCAGTGTAGATCGGAAGCTAAAAATATGGGATAATTTAATTTAAATCCCTTCTGGTCTACTTGGGCACTCTTATATCTCCTGCTAGTGAAAATTTGAAAAGCAATAGCGAAAAGCCTCTTCTTGTTTGAGTTTATACTGAATAAGCTTTTCATCAGAAAAGTTTCCGTGTTCAGAATTTTCAACAAGTTTCATTTAACGCAGTTTATGAACCTAATTAGTCAATGTGTATACGGAACACAAAGAGAATATCATACAAATCCTCCCTTGTAACCTAATATTAGGATTTGTTGAAGTCTAAATCCCTAGTGTACTACCCACCTGAATTTACATTTCTTCCTTAAGTACCTGTCTGATGCAGAATATCAGAAGAGCAGTTGATCTGTTAATTCAAAATTCACACTGACGAACCACAGTAATTTTAGCTACGAATGGAGTTAACACTGAGAGAAAAATGTTGGATAAATTGTGTATGTACTAGTGTTTTTTTTTTTTCGAAATCAGGATGCAGGACGAAGTCACAGTATAAAGATCGATAATAATTCCTTTGAGAGGGTGGCAAAGTTCAAATATTTGGGAACTTCATTCAAAATTCTATTCAGGAAGAAAATAAGAGCAGATTGAAGTCAGGAAATGCTTACTATCGCAGAATGTCTGGTCTTCCAGTTTGCTATCCAAAAATATAAAGATTAACATACACAGAACTATAATTTTCCCTGTTGTGTATTGGTGTGAGACTTGGTCGCTCACATTAAGGGAGGAACGAAGGCTGAAGGTGTGTGTGAGTATAGGGTGTTGAGGAGAATATTTGGGTCTAAGAGGGAGGAGGTAACAGAGGAGTGGGGAAAACTAAGTAATGAGGAGATTAGGGAGCAGTGCTCCTCACCAAATATTGTTCGGGTGATGAAATGAAGAAGAATGAGATGGGCAGGGCATGCAGCACATACGGGGAGAGGAGAATGTGCATACATGGTTTTGATGGGGAAACCTGAGGGAAAGAGACCACTTGGAAGATCCAGGCATGGATGGGAAGATAATATTAAGGTGTATCTTCAGGAAGAGGGATGTGGTTGTATGGACTGGATCGAGCTGGTTCAGGATAGGGACAAGTGGCGGGCTGTTGTGAATGTGGTAATGAACCTTCCGGTTCCATAAAATGGGAGGAATTTCTTAACTAGCTAAAAACCGGTTAGCATCTCAAGAAGGACTCTGCTCCATAGAGTAAGAAAGTAACTAGTAGTTTGTAAGAGTGATATACCGCCATAGATACTACAGTCTCCTTTATCACTCTTCGTACGAATATGTACAAAGTTTGACTTATTTCATTATTGTGGTAAATTTTTATATTCCAAACAGTATTAATACGTTTATATATATATATATATATATATATATATATCAGAACGTACGTCTACCTTCTGTTTGATCACGCCTGTTCGAATATGATCAATAGCTGACGATTTATGTCTTTTGAACGTGTCAATAGCAATCTCAATCCCAAAAGCACAACGCTCGGGCACTAATGGCTCTGCTGTGTACATGCACCTTCAGTCTGCCTAAAACCATTAACCCAGTGCACACTGAATAGCTGACATCAGTGATACTTCCTCCTATTCAAAATGCCGTGAGAATCTGCAAGCAGATCTCTCGTCTTATTCCTTATACGGTTAGATGAAGATTGGTAGTGTTTGTGGAGTTGATTAATTTTCTAAATTTGCGACATTTGTATGATTATGTTTAGCCAGTGGCAGGCCCCGGAATATTCTAGAACTGCAAAATTTATTCAAAGACGATTCCGATTTCCATTAATTTCGCGAGCCCGGAGTTTGTGTGTGATGTCACTGAGGATATAAATTACGACAGCGCAAACTGTCGGCAAAGATGTACATTCAGAGTTGGAGCTTGCACTGCTAAAAATTTTTCACAAATCCTTTAAATATGAACAACCATCACCAGCTTGTCGTCGATCAGTAAATTTTTAGTTAATTATGTTACTTGAATTGTTATTCTGGGTGTTCAATATACACTTCATATTTATTAACCACAAGACCGTCACAACATTGTTTGCACGCTGCGGCAATAAATTGTTACTAAAATAAGGTATTAATTGATACTATAATGATTTTTTTATGTTTTTATGAAAACCTGTAACTCTTAATTAGGCTTATCTTTACGTCATGTAGACCTAAAAATTTGTTTCATGGTGAACACTTATAAAATATATCAGCAAGTTTCTTTTAAATTTTATTTTGCTGCACAAATGGAGTTACAATTAAACACGAAATTTAAACATCGCTTCTTTAAGGGCAGGTCATAAAATGACGTATAACTAACTCATGACAGCTGTTCCTGTCACACTTCTCAGAAACCTTTTGTGATTATGCAGCTTGCTTTGTTCAGCGTGGCTTATGCCACCAAAATGTCAGTATGGAGAAGTTTCACGTTCCTCTGTGTTATTTCCTTACACATGTAGTGAGAACAAGTAAAATGGACACTCCATATAGCATTGGTAATACCCACATTACACAACGGAAGCTGAATGGGAGGAAGGCTGGATGTTGTGTGTGAGTATTGCTGTATTAAATTTCTCTGCAAAAGTATTTATTAGCGGTTGAACTTTATCTTAAAATATTTCGAAGGTTTTCAAAGAGCACGAAACTCATTCGGTTTATGTTTACCATGTTAGTTGAATGTAAATATTATTCCCTATCTACTTGTTTGCTACGCATAAGGATATGATTCGAACGTGTACAAATAATTTGAATGAATGATGAGTACTATTTACATACAGGTCTGCGTATACTACACGAAGAATTTCGCTTCTAATATCTGAGAGTCTGCAGATTTTCAAATGTACTGTTGTTTGAACTACTGATACAATTGAGCTTTCAGTGGGATGTTATAAATTGTACTGTGAAATATTCTCTGGCCTCACCCCCTTGACATTACATATTTCAGTACGTTTATGTTAAAGCCTACTAATTGTCATAAATAGGTAAGATACGAAGCACAATCAGAAGAGTTGCAGTTTAACATGTCGTCTGTTTGTACAAGTTTTTGACGTTCAGGTGACCGTACATCGTGATAAATTTTTATAATAAAACCAACTAGATGTACTAATTTCACAAGTTTATTTTTGGAACGAAACTCTACATTTTTCGGGCAGGATCAGGACGGAACTGCAGTTCCGTCCTGATCCTGCTCGCAAGCTGTCAGCAAACCTATATGACATATACTGTACTGTGTGTACAGTGAAAAACTCCTGATGATGGACAGAGGAACTGTCCGAAACATGTAGAGTTTCATTCCAAAAATAAATTTGAGAAATTAGTGCATCAAGTTGGTTTTATTATAAGAATGTTTGTACAAGAATGATTTATTGGTGTTGGCGTTTAAGATACCACTGCAATATGGTGGGCTGGTTTCTAAGAAATATAAGCCTATCCATCAGTCCCATCTGATTTTTCAATCATAGAATTTTTGAAATGCTTGGTTTCTAAGCTATTTTGCAAAATTGCGAAAAGCGACTATCAGCTTCGTCATGCCTGTCTGCCTGTCCGTCCTCTTGTGACAAATAGGCTCTCACTGAAACGGTTTTCATGAAATTTGAACTTGAATATTTTTCGAAAATCTGTTGAGACAAGTTGCATTAACCATTTAGGGACGAAATCTAATGTATTTTATTTAAAGACCCAGTTCTTACCGCGCAGTAAACATTTGTCTCCTCGGTTCTAATAACCAATCAGCTAATGCTGCAAAGGAAAAAACTTCATTTTTCCTTTCTTAGATACATACGAAACAAATTCTCTGGGGGCGGAATATAGGATGTTTTAACATTTAAACTAGTGGTACATACACTAACCGCTAGGCTTTATAAGGTTAAAGTCTGAAAGGAATAACGGGCACCTAACTTGAAGACCGATGTACGGTATGACAGTAGTATCTCGCTGAATTATTCTTAGAATGAGAGATTTTTGATAAACGTTGTAGAGAAAATCAAAACACACATTTTATGTTCAATAACTTTATTCCAGAAATCGTTTCTTTTATGAGACATGTGGAAAAATATACTAGAACGAGACAGCCCACAGATGGCAATATAATGCGGCACATACACTTTGCATGCTGGTTAATGACTGTTACAGTTGCACGAACAGAATATGGAATAGGCATTGCTTTTGTACGTCAACAATGTCTACGCGAATGCACAACAATTTTACGTTATGCGTACATTGCCGGTCTTCTTAATTCATGTTGCTGATAATGTTAGAGGTGAATTAAGATTTTATAAAACTAATTCTGTTAAAAAAATTATTACTTGTCAAAGAAAGCGGCAATGGTATCGGAAATAAATGGTGTTAATACTTAATAAAGCAATCCCATTACAGACCTGGAGAAGCCTTGAGGGTTCTATGAGTTTGAGGCTCCTAGATTTCAAGACAATCGGCACATGAAGGTGGTAAGGTTGTCAGCCCTAAACACCGGCCACCTTTACCCCCCAGGAAATATTCCTGGTGCTCATTTCTATTAGAGGCTGAGTCAACCCTAGGGCCGTAATGAGACCGGAATGATTATGTCAATACAAAATTCCATTGACACCATCTGGAATCGAACCCGCGACCTTCCAGTTTGTTGCTGCTAAATGCCTTAAGCTGGGTAAGCAGTAAGCATTCTTGCACTGTTGCAACAGCAGGTTTGACCATTAATTTTAATGCTGTATCCACGCAGAAGAAACAAACTTCTGAGAAGGCAGTTACTAAAACATTCCATATCCTGTACGGGTTACAGGCGACTTCCTGCGTATCGCTATTCACAATTCAATATTTATAATAACACTCTTACTAGAACATTCCATGTTACGTGTTACAGGTTGTTTACTGCGTATCGCTATTCTAATACAATATTTGTACGAACACAGTTACTGGAACCTTCTGTGGTATATGTTACGGGTCTTTTACTGCCTACCGCTATTCTAATACAATACTTGTAACGACACAGTTACTAGAACATTTCATGTTACGTGCTGCAGGTTGTTTACTGCGTATCGCTCTTCAGAATGCACTTTCCACCTTCCGTATTGAGAAAACTTCATTTGGTACGACGGCCGTTCCAAAGTAAATCTCAGTTTGTATTAATTAAATTCAATGCTCTTGCTCGTGCAGACAGCGTGGAATTTCAGATCGGAGTGTTTTCATTAGCCTACATTTTCCTCAAACTCCTTGCTTTATTTGGCATTAGAACCTTCTAGCTCTCCCGGCCAACCTGTGTGTCAGTGCATGTGTGCGTGTGTCTGTGCGTAAACTTGTGTAGTGTTCGATATTACCTGTGCATGGAGCGATTTAATTTCAAAGTGGATTTTGTTCATGAGAAGTGACTACCCTCCTTTTAAGTGTGTCTGAGCAGCCCTGAAGCTTAACGACTCGCTGTCAAGTCATAATGAGAATGTAACTACCTTATAAGCCTTTATATGCAATTACATGTCTTACTCAGTTGATCAAAATGTAGACAAAGCCGCATGCACAATAGAAATAAAATAGCAGTTAGACTTTGATGTTTGTTGGACCGTGCATCATTTTGATAACTGAAGAATAACCAACTAGATGCTACTTACTATTTTATCGTGCTTTAGCTTGCAGTCCGGACACTACTCTAGCCTACCAGCACCTAACCTCAACCTACAGCAAACCAACAACGAAACGACCAATGTGGTAATCAACATTATAGTCGCGAGCTCCTGATGATGGACATAGTAGTGCCCGAAACATGCTGAGCCTATAAGAAGTACAATAAAATAATAAGTAGCATCTAGTTGGTTCTTATTCTTCAGTTCAGCAGTTAAATGTCTTTAAACGTAAAGTGATAGAACGTAAGACTTCATTAAGGACCCAGCACGTCGCGGTTGCGAAACGTTGTGCTGAGATGGCGGGTACTAATTTTGGCCGGAACACCGGACTTGAGGTTCATTATAGTTTCTTTCCCAGGCCTTCCACGTTAAAGCTCAGGGTAGTAGAGTGAAAACGGAACGTGATGGCACACGCGCAGAATCCAGATTCGTTCTTCCAGCGAAACGGACGAGTCCGTTTATATGGGCGGGGGTGTCAGCTCAATCGAGTACTGGCTTTCTTGGAGTGCGGGTCGGAGGAGAACGATTGTAGTAACACTGGATGGACTGTTCCGAGTCAAACTGAAGACTGCTTGGCTACCCACTCCATTCGCTTCTTTCCCCTTCACTTCTCCTCCCGTGCGTCGCCGTGTGCCACCAGATTCCGTTTCAGTCTACCTCGATTGAACAACGATCATTTCCTTTCAAATCCGTTGGTGTTCATTCTCCACAAACCACCATCGATGTCGAAAGCGTTATCGAATACAGCACAAGAAATGTGGACTGAACAAGTACCTTATAACACGTTAAAACAGCTACGTGGCAAAAAGGCAATCTGTTACGTTTTATCAACACAATAACTACGACTTTACGTACCGTCACTTCGGAACAGATGAACGTGTAATCCCCTGTATACAACACAAAAAGCCATAGAGTTTCATCAAACTCTTTTGCCAGCACGAGGTACAAGGTGGTTCAAATATGACCGGGACTGACTGCGGCTTGTTTACACACAAATCAGTCCCGGTCATATTTGAACCACCTTGCATTTAAGATCAGGAAATTTAGTTTTACGTAGGTCCAAATATATATATATATATATATATAAGAGGTAAAGGTAAAGTGATCCCTTTACAGGCCCGGTGTGGTCCAGAGGGTGGGTAGAGGTATAGCTCTACTCTTCCATGACCGCGGCACTAGAAGGGGGTGAGAGGTCAGCAGCACGCCCCGGCCGCACTTTACACCCTGGAAAGACCCGGTACCCATTTTACAGGAGACTGGGTGGGCCCCAGAGCCGGTGTGGATGGGCAGAAAATCTCGTCCCCACCGGGATTCGATCCCGGACCGTCCAGCCCGTAGTCAGTCTCTATACCGACTGAGCTACCCGGCCCATACACACACACACACACACACACACATATATATATATATACATGTGTGTGTGTGTGTAAATTTATGCCATACACCATGAAGAAAGAGTCAATACATTAATAGCTGAGACTGTGACAAACATCGCCAATTACGTGAAACACACCTACTGTACTGTATAATCCCGAAATCTCTTGTATCCAAAACTCAACAATAATGGTATTTTAATTTTTAACCAGTTTTAACGACTATTGTATATTTTATTATCCCTTATAGGGAATAATAGTCTCAGTTTTATGTAATTCATTATATTAATGTGAAGGGGAGGACTCCAGCTGGAATATTATATTCCGTGTTTGTTGTTGCAAAATGTACCCGATGATATTAAAAAAAGGGCCGAAACGTGTAACAGATAACCAATTGTATGTATCGTGTTCTGAAAGTTGTGTTCGCACTGACAATAACTACAGACACAAGAATTGTTGTGTGATCTTGAAGTGGGTGACTGAGTAACGGAAATTTATACAATTACTGGAGTGTCAGTTCTGCTTCAATTTTCAATTAAGCTACTGCTCAAAACCTCAAACCTTGCACAGTCCAGGTACTGTTTATTTTCACAAAATGTTGTTCGATTAACTTCTTCAGGAAGTTTTACCTGAAAGGGTACAGTCCTGCCGTGCATGGAACGTTGTGAAGATCGAACATCGTTAAAACGCGTATGGTGTGCGCAGAACATTGTGTCGTATTACGAGACAAATTAAAATAGAAAGAAATGAAGGAATCTTGAAGAAGAAAGTAAAGAATGAAAGAAAGCTAGACCCCGTGAAAAGTGAAATGTAGACATGAAGTCACATATTGTATGTGGAATCGAACACAGGTTTTATAGTAAGCAGTGTAGCGCAGGTGTGTTACATGCAATATATCGTAGTAGTTAGTGCGGTACAGGTGCGTAATTTGTAAAACAAGTACGGTGGTATGCGTTGCACAGTTGATACGTCATTTGCAATTAAAGTTTCATAGTAATTAGTGCAGTGCAGGTGTGTGATTTCGAGCATAAGTCGTAGTGATTGCTATGTGTAGTGTGAAATATTTTTTTTTACCCGTGATAAAATATCTGTTAAGTTGTCCCTATACATGCCATGAAAGCTTATGGGAGAATGGGGTATAACTCCCCTCATTCTTAAGCTCGGCACCGTATAGGTAAGCGGTCACATTCACACCTCCTGCGCTGAACCCCAAGTGAAAGAGAGCTCGGTGCCCCTGAGCAGTAAGCTGAGTGGGCACCAGAGACAATCTAAATGCACTGGAGAGGAAATAAGCTTCTTACCTTTGCCGGAAATCCTACCACGATCTTTCGGACCTTCATTCTTTAGCCTAGTCGCTGTAGTCACTACGGATGCTACGTAGTCAAGGGTTAATTACGTTTGAGGAACCTGTCTGTGAAGGTGTGAGATGTTTCTATCCCTCAGAATTACGTCCTAAGCTTTTCTTTTACCAGTAATACTATTTCAGTTTGTGGGAATTTCTTGTTGCCACTCGGTCTACCGCTGTGAAATTTTAGGCGCGTTCGAAGAATTTCCAAAAAAGAACATTAGCTTTTTCATGCCTGTCCGTCCGCATGGAACAACTCAGCTCCCACTGGAATGATTCTCGTGAAATTTGATTTTATTTGATCATTTTGCGAAAATCTGTCGAGAATATTCAAGTGTCATTAAAATATGGCGCGAACAATGAGTGTTTTACATGAAGACCTACGTACATTTATGACAATATCTCACTCAGTTCTTCTTAGAATGAGAAATGTTTAAGGCAGACTTTGTAGAGAAAATCAAAACACACATTTTATATTCAATAACTCCCCCCCCCAAATCGTGGCGTTTGTGAATAATGTTTAAACATATTGTAGAGCCGGACAGGCCACAGATGTTAATGTGGCGCATGCGCGTTGCATGCTGGATATATAAGGGTGTAGACAAAAACTCAGAATACTTACCGCTTCTCTATGGTTACACGAACGCACCTTAAAGTTACGTGTCAGTCAACTGCCTGTCTTGTAGTTTACATTCTATCGCACGGTTTCTTTCAACCGGACAGGCACTGCTGCGCGTTTGTATCATTACGGCTGAGTTTTTTAAAGCTGCCAGTGTCTGTGTAGGAACGGGGTTGGACACGCTACAGCTTGTTATTCTTTACCACAGCACCAAAGTTCATTAGTTACGAATACTGTCGCTTCTCAGTGGCTGTGTAATATTGCTTCCGAAGGCACTGGAAAATACAGAATCACTGAGAAAGGAATGTCTTTTTTTATACTTATTGCATATACGAGTGCTTATTGCCACACGTGTGTAACCAGCGTGTTCACAATAGTTGCAACTGTTGCCACATATATTGTAATTAATCTTTCTAAATTATAATTCTTTATCAAGCACTTACAGTAATTGCTGGAAGGCTTATGTTCAATATTCGTAAATTCTCATTGCTAGAAGCTGTATTGGTTTGGAGCATAAAATAACAATACATGTGAAACGATTCTCTTCTAACATGTTCAAGGGTATTCATACAGCAACTTCTGTGTTGTCTGTATCACGTACCGTGGTTTACTACCGTTCGGTGCAAATACACGCATGCACCAATTTATCATTTCTGTAGGTGTTGGTAGCTATTATTATCTACCGCCCGTTCTATTTTTCCTGTTTGTAAATATCCACTGCCACTTAATGTTCTGGCTACGGAGTACAAGTTATGAGTTCCCAGCATTCCGGGGACGTAAAACTGTATTTGCGAGTAGCGCCAGTGTTGCACGCTCTTCTTACAGACCAGTATCGTGTTTCCCCGCATTTTATGGTAGTTTACGTAATTAAACTAAATATTCCTATCGTCCTTTAATTTTATACAGTTAAATAAAATAGGATAAAGGTAGAAACAAAATATTCCTCCACTTCCTTTGTGCTGTACCGCATACCGGTGATAACTGCATAAGGTAACACCATTTCATCGGAGGCAGAGACGTGAGACCGTAAGGTCATAGCGTGTGAATAGTTGAGGTGGTTTTTGTCTCTCTCAGGGCAATAAGAATGGATCGGTTGGGTAAACTGAGGAAAATTACAGACATCTAGTCGGAATATCGAGGATGAGTTGTAGTGGGTGTTTAGTAAGCATACGGGGATGTTAAGTAAACTTTATGAGTGTTCGAGGCAAAAAACCTTACAGTAAACTTAATGGTGTTCTTGAGGACAATAATAAAAGGAATCTTAGAGACACGGTACATGTAAATGTGTGTCATGAAGTGGAAGCGTGCGTGTTCCAAGGTGGGCACGTACGGGCATGCAGAGTAATTTTGGTTTCCACAAAAGAAGAGAATTTATTGAACAGTTACGTAATAGGTATCTATGGACATGTCGCCAGATAAGAAAACGCTAAGCATCAGTTTGATTCCCACGAGTTGAATCAAATATTGATCGTATGACAAATGTATAGAGTGATCTGCTCCTATTTTCTCGATGTAAGTTATTCATCAGTTCGTGACGTGGCGCAGCGTGGTGCGTGCGGATTTCCAAAGCACTGCGCAGGAACCGCTCTCAGCATCCTATTGTAATGGAAGGAGGGGTGTCTGATTTGTCAGAAAAATTGCTACACCTCAACAGCCACGTTGTGTCGCTGTTAATGATGTGAAACATCTCACAAGAGTCTAATATTACTTGCAAATACAGCAAAAGGGTGACACTAGAAACACGAAATTTTCATTAAAATATTCTGCTCATTTCTCTCACGTCTTCTCTTTCATTTGAACTCTGTCCTCCCCGTCTCTTTTTTGTTATCGTATTTTTATTATTCCCCTTATTTTCTGCTTTTATTGTCCTATATTTTGCTTCCTTTCTTCTCCACGTTTTGCCTGCTTTTATACAGTTGTTATTATTTTCCCTCGTGTTATTATTATGATTATGATTATGATTATGATGATGATTATTATTATTATTATTATTATTAATGTTTTACCATGTAAAATGTTGGGGAAAACTAAAATTAAAAACGTAGACACCAATTTCAACCGTTTCGTGTTAAAGAATACACCCTTGATCGTGCGGTGTGGGGAGAAATAAAGTCTTAACCAAATCATTTATGATTTCAGAGTATAAAGGGTTGGGAATATCTGTGGATTTCAAAACTGTGTTCCTAATTTTGCGAGTACACCTAACAGTCAGTGTTCCCAGTGATAGGCCTTTTGATTTTAACAAGGTTACGTTGCTGAACTGAAAGCTGTATTTAAAGAACTCTCCCATGAAGAAAATGTGTAGGTCAGTGAAAATACGTGTCGATGTCTTCGTTTTTGCATCAATTGAAAGGAGTGGAAATTCAGATTAATTACCAGTTTTGGACAAATTTACATTTTTTCGACCTAGATATTAGAAACAGATGTGAAAGTGGTTAACTAAATGTGTATGTACGTGTTTGTCCTCCTTATTCTCTTTTGTGCTACTTTTGTTCTGTCTTACGTTGCGTAAATTTTGTTTCAAATAAGCCCTTCAAAATCTTCTAAGTATTCATTGTTTCTGCGTTAATTCTGTGAGAGATGAAGAAGAAAGTTTAATTATTAGAATGACAGCACTAATTAACGTCTTACTTATTCCTGCGCTTCTTACATTCAAACACGTCTATTGATGCAGTTAATAATATAGGCAGTAGGTGATCAGATAACAACATTTGAGTCCCTCTGGAGGCTGTGGCAACAATGACCAAGTTTCACTGTGCCCAAACTCCTTCCTGACACCAACATCCCTGTCGCTGCTCAAACTTATTATCATACCCCATGGGCGTGCAGTGGAGTTTGAAAATTAATGATACGATATTTCCGTTTGTTCTGTTTCCTCTCTCTTCTTCAACTCCGGTTTCTCTGAGTCTCGTTTCTCTGCTGTTTTCGCTTTTGTCCGCGTTATTGTCTGTGTACGTCTGAGTGCTACTGGAAGATATTTAGAAAATATATTAATCCAGAAAAATAGGAAAAGCATTATGTGAAAAACTGGAAGCAAGCGATAGCTGCCTACTGTGAGAAAGGGTAATCAAATCAGTCCCATTACAGGCCCGAGTTGCCCAGAGGGTTCCAGAATGTTAAGGTTCCCAGATTACGTGGCAATGACCCAGGATGGTGGTAAGGTTGTCAGCCTTACACACCGACCGCCTTTTACCCCCAGGAAATACTCCTGGTACTCATTGCTATTAGAGGCTGTGTCGACCCCAGGGCCATAGTGCGATCGGAAGGATTAAGTCAATGAAAAATTCCAATGACACCATCTGGAATCGAACCAGCGACCTTGCGATTTTTAGCACAGCATCGTAACCTCTCTGCTACCGCGGTCCCCTGACTGTGAGAAAAATTTCCCAGTCTTCACTGCAGACTGGAAAGAATCACATCACGTTATTTCTTGACTGTCCACCAGAATACACGGTGTCATAACACAGTAGAAAATCTCAAAATTTACAAACGTGAGGTATCCAAAATACTTGTAGAGGTTTCACAATATCCTATCCTAAAAACAGTTGTGCATAACTAACCACTAATCAGAAGATTTGTTATTTTTATAAATCGGAAAGCAGGATCTACTACAATTTTTGAAAAATTTACCCCATTGTGGTATCTTACTGAAACTGACATACCTGCTGCCATCAACCACAAGAAGTTGGTGTGGTTGATGGCAGCACGTATGTCAGTTTTAATAGGATCTGTTACCAACATCCAGGCAGACACTTTGGTGTTTTGTCTCAGAACCATATCTCTGCCAAAATTTAGTCACGAAAATAATATATATGTCATGGGATTTCGTCTTTGATTCATTTCACGTTACCTCAGTGGTGTCTGCAAATTTCGGAGGTAGAGCAGAAACGGAACGTGATGGCACACGCGCAGAAACCAGATTTGGTTTTCCAGCGAAACGGACGAGTCCATTTATATCGGCGGGGGTGTCAGTTCAGTCGGCTGCTGGCAGCCGA
>Ga0123355_10009178_pt1 | contig 15006 bp, 13 predicted proteins | sample TergutEmb28metaG_3_FD_89872 | JGI IMG/M metagenome (GOLD analysis project Ga0123355, IMG submission 89872) | Embiratermes neotenicus P1 segment gut microbial communities from Petit-Saut dam, French Guiana - Emb289 P1 | ecosystem: Host-associated > Arthropoda: Insects > Digestive system > Gut ...
AAATAATTTGTATATAACAAAAAAACCATTAAAAAAAAATGTCAAAAATTAAAAATAAAACCAAAAAAAAAAAAAAACAAATAAAAAAAATTAAAAAAAATTTTTAAAAAAAAAAAAAAAAAAAAAAAAAAAAAAAACTCTATATTTTTACCATTTCTCTGTTCCTAACATGGCACCAGTGTACCTACCACCTTACAAATTTTGTGTGTTCACCATGTTGGTTAGCAACTGTACGAAATTATAAAGCATGGAACTGAGTCTGAGGTGCAAGCCCCATGCCTCCCCCCCTGCCATGGCATAAAATTAATGCCTCGTCAGTCACATACACACTTGAAATGGGGTGTACACACAGACAGCACTGCAACACCACAAGCCTCTACATTTCTTTTTTAGGAAGGAAAGTGGGGTAAGAAACACTATCATGTGTTTTGTACACAATTAGGCAAAGTTTAAAACAATATATACTTGTGAACTACAATCATTACAGATGTTGTCATACCTCTGTGCTCTGCTCTTTTACCATCTCTAAAACAATGATTTTTAACTGAAATTTCATACTGCCATTTCACACTACCGTCTCCTCTTTTATGCTGCCATCACCTGAGATTTAAATAAATGCTTCTGCCAGCACTGACCTACAGCAGCAGGAGGGGTTATGTTAAATAAGACCTCCTTTATAAGTTCCACAGCAGTTCACCCCATGCAGAAGAGACATAGGGTCCTGATAACAAATGTCCTGGGGAACAACCAGATTGCAACTGAAATAATTTTCTTTTTCCCCATTTTGCGACACTGGATACAATTAGAAAAATGTTCCGCAAATGATTCATCATGTCATCTGTAATATGGACGGAAGTGCATCCTGTCAGTGTACCTAAACTGTCACAGTACTGTAGTTGATATTGTAGGTGCAGCACTGCTCACTGACCTAACAGAAGACCCACCAATGGCAAAGATGAAGAAATGAAGGTGATAAACATAAATGCAAATTCAAACTCACATCCAACAAGCAACAAAGTTTACTGTGTCCATGTTACCTTGAAATATGCATGCTCAAAACCTGTGGCATCAAGATGTGCACATATGTGCATGTGTGTGTGATACACATGGTGCATGCATGTAATACAATAAATAATGGTTCCAGGACTTATGCTATTGAGTAATTTTTTGTGTGGAGCATAAACCAATTGTAGTCAGTTACTGTTGATTCACGTATGATTGCCAGAGATTAGTGAAAAGAAAGATCCTGCTCAGTCAGTTCATACATCATAGCCTTGTGTAAATATTAATTTTTTTTGTTGCCATGGAGCAGTTTTATTTCAAACATCTTCATTTCCTAAAGTAAAAACAGCCCTCAAAGGAAGATAATTTCCAGACATCAACAACATAAACATGAATATACCACTCAATTAAATGTTCCTTGGTCATACTCAAAGGAATTTCACTTGACTGCAACACACTTTTTATATATTCCCAGAAGCTGCAAAAATTTTCTTCATATTTCATCTGTATCTGTTCTTCTAGACCATGTCCTAGAACTTTATCATTTGTCCTTGTACATCTCAACAACTTGTGTAACTACAGGACAATTCCCAATATATTCAATATGAATGTCATTACACTGGAAGTCATTCAGCCTTTTAATTCGTTACTATCAAGAAAACCAACACAACAGCTGTGCAAACTTCTGAGGTACAGTGACACTGGTTATTCAGTGTACAGTCCAGGAGTCTTGCATGCTGAGAGGATATTAAATATTATACAAAATTTCAAGGCCATTAAAAATATAATGTAAATCATCATAGCTGCTGAATTCTTGTGGGTATGAAGCGTGGCCTCTACACCCTCCTGACAAGGAACACAAACTGAAGTAGCATGAGAAGAGGGTGAAGGGCAGAATATTTGGACCTACGAAAGAAGTAAGAGAATGGCCAAGAAATTGTACAATATGAAGCTTTACAATTTGAAATTTTCAATGATTAGTGTAAATAATCCTTCAGTGGAGTTTCACATACATGGTATGCCAGACATTGAAATTCTCTACCCATGGTTTGTCATAAACTAAGTCAGCAGCAAGCTGCATTTGTACCCACAACCTCAAGCCATAAAACAGAGAACAGACATGTGGTCTGAACTAATCTGCCACATACACATTTAGTTCTTTCTTTGTAAAACAGTAACTGATTAATTACACAAAAGCAATGACAGAAAAAATGGCATCACATCCACGTCGCGGATCATCGTGAGATATGGACTGACAGACTTTGAACATACTGAGCTTCCAAATGAAAATTTAGATGAAAAAGATTTTTAGGGAAAGCAGTTCTGATGAAAGATTTCTGATTAATAAGATTATATGCAATTACTGTACCCAAGAAGTCACAAAATCTGTGCCAGTAAAGATTCTTGTGACATCGTGAATGGCAGGCCAAATTATTTGTCGGCGCCCTGCTCTGGTTCAGGGGAACATATAAGCATGAACAGAAATTAATCTATTCATAAATAAAAACCGGTCAAAGCAAGTGTAAATTAGTTTTACTATTAAGTACTAATAATGTAATTTTGTACACTAGAACTGGTTAATGTTTCTTGTAATTAGCTCACATTGTTAACTATATGGTAATGATGTAGTAGGAGAAGGTGTTTGCATCATGCATAATACAAACTTATATGTGCCGTGGGCTAGGAGTTACAGATGAACTTGCCACACTGTTCACTTGACCTATTAACACTAACTTGTAGATTGTTCTGTTATCACCCTTATGGTAACACAATTGTAACTGTCCCTTGCAATATGATTGTAGTGGTTTATGTTGCAAATACACAAGTTACACTGTTAACTACATGCCGCTGTGGCTCGGAGTTACACATGCACTCGCTAACGCTGACAAGAACATCTTTATGGGACAATCTTGTAATATGTATTGGTTCACAGGAGGCATTTTTTTAATGTTCACAGACAATGGTTTGATATTAATAGTGGCGTGCACATTGTCGACATATTTCAGAAGTTCTTTGACATGACTTTTATGCAAGACATTATGCACACAGAGAAAGATGATGTTTGAGTTAACTTATATGTTACAGAAACAAATGCCAAGCTCTTACTACAGCAACTGCCACCGTGTGTAAACTCTTTCCTTCACGGCAACCCTACCCCTTGAAAAGACTGGAAATTATAATAAGGTTCCTAAATTTCAGTTGCAATTCGGCACTAAGTGAATGTGAAGGGCCAGCCTTACATTCGAGAATTTAGTGACTCATCTGACAACTGAAACAAATATTTCAGCATCTGTACCTGTCAAATCAAAATACTGCCACAGATGAGTCTTTGTTGAAAGACTGACTGTCTTTCACACAATAAGTACATGAGTAACAATGAAAGCTGCCAAATCCAGCATAAAATCATAAGCAATATACAAATGCATTACAAGGCACATCTGGTCCACTGTTATTTACCCTGTGCAGGAAATGGAACTGCAGAACCACAAATGTAGCCCATTTTTGTTTGTGACTACAACATCTGTATGGGAGGTAGTGATCTAAAAGATTGGATGTTGAAGTCATAAATGTTGGAATGGATGAATGTTTGATGTGAGGTATGATGTTCAACCTTGCCATTCATAACTACTTCACAAGTCTGTGCCACACATCTAGGCAATTGACTGCCTTACATTCAGGCTTCAGCTGATTAGGGGAGTAACAGATGAGCAGGGATGCAGTGTGCCCCATCCTGGATACACTCATTCATCCAACAACCAGCTTCCTAAAATTCACCAAACATAATTGTATGGAGAGCAGTCCCACTACTGTGAAAAGGCAAAACCTCGAAGAATATGAGTCGTGTCCTCTAAATGAGTCGCAAGGAAGAAATCCATATGCTGGTGACCTGGCTGAAAACCCCTTTTGTGTTTGGAAGGGTGTTTTAAGAACATAAACCATAACTTTTAACCTTCTTCATGGTTTTCCTCTACTCAGTGTGTCTTTAATCATGCACTGTCTCTTCAAAGTGTGGTAAAAATTTAATCTTTTAATTTACATATGTCAAAAGTTAGATCAATCTGAACCATGTGTTGCAAAAATTAAAGTTATATTTAAAAAATACTTCCTCAGATAGGACAAGTGTGTAGTTTTTAAATGCCCATGATTAATGGTTAAAACAAGAAGATGGGTGGAGCAGGTAGGAAGCAGGGGAGAGATAATAAATTCTTGAATATTTCACAGTAAAACCTCATAAATTCAAAGTGCTAGGGACCAAAAATGTTTTGACTCATGTTTTCAAGTTATCGAGGTTTTTCAATGCACATGTATCTGTTCAAAGTCCTCATGTTACAAAGTATCTATGAGCACTTTACTTAAGTGAGCAATTAGAACCCTCCTTCTTGTACTTAAGGTTTAAACATTTAGTACCAATTTAATGCATGCCACAAAGACACAAGGTAGCAAACGGTAGGTCACATTTTTAACAATTCAGCTGAGTAAATTGTTTCTCAAAACAAGACCCAATTGACCTTTGTTCCAGAGGTGCTCAGTGTTGAAAAAAAAAAAACAATGATTACATGACTGTCCATAAAATAACAATATAAAGTACAATTCCCATGGGAGACTGGGATAGTGTAGTTGCTATTGCAATGTGCTACAGGCTGGACTGTTTGGGATTCACACCTCAGTAAGGGCAAGATTTTCCCCACCCATCCAGACCAGCCCTGCCCTGTGCCCCACCCAGCCTCCTGTACAATGGGTCCTGGGTCTTTCAACAACCTCTTCAATCTAGTGCCAAGAACAAAGAAAGGGTAAAGATACACACTTACTCCACTTCTATGACCACATGGTATGTTATAGGATGAACTTTACCTTTACAGTTTACACTTCCCATAGTAAAGCACCATCAGGAACAAAACAGTGCCAGGCTATCAGAAGCGTCTTCATAACCACCATTTCTATATTAGTACCTGGTTTAGATGCTCTTTTTCAAACTGAAGTCAGGGAATGCATGCTATTTTTCAGGGCAGAATCTTCTGTCTTACAGTTTGCTACCTAAAAATTTAAACTTTAAGATATACAGAACTATAATTTTATCTGTTGTTTTGTATGGGTGTGAAACTTGGTCGATCACAATGACGGAGGAATGTAGGCTGCGGGTTTTAGAGAATAGGCTGCTGAGGAGAATATTTGGGGCCAAGAGGGATGAGATAACAGGGGAATGAAGAATACTATATAATGAGGATCTTAATGATATGTACACCTCACCCAATATTGTTCGGATGATCAAATCAAGAAGAATGAGGTGGGAGGGGCATGTAGCATGCATGGGGGAGAGGAAAGATGTATAGGGAGTTTTGGTGGGGAAACCTGAGGGACAGAGACCACTTGGAACACACAGGCATAGATGGAAGTATAATATTAAGATGCATCTTCAAGAAGTGGGATGTAAGGGCATGGACTAGATCGATGTGGGTCAGGACAAGGACAGGTGGTGGGCACTTGTGAATGCGATGATGAAATTTCAGGTTCCATAAAATGCAGGGAATTTCTTGACTAGGTGAGAAACGGTTAGCATCTCAAGAAGGACTCTGCTCCATGGAGTAAGGAAGTATACTATTAGGGCACTTCAAGTGAAGCAGGAGGGTTTGAAATTGAGCAGGTCACATCAGCTTCTAGTATTTGCTGTTAATGATAATTTATCAGACAAAAACATACATACTATAAAGAAAAATACAGAAGCTTTGTTAGTTGCTAGTAAGAAGAAATGCTGAGAAAACATGTTACACGTTCATGTTTCGTGGACACAATGCAGGACAGTGGCACAACAATAATTAATAATAGTATGGGTAAGTTCAAGTATTTGGGAACAACTCTGACAAATAAAAACTGCAATCATGGGGGGGGGGAATGAACTCAGGGAATATGTGCCACCATTCAGTCCACAATCTTAGTCTTCCCATTTGCTATTTAAATACAGAGATTAAAAAATACAAAATTATAATCTTGCCTGTTGCTTTATGTGAGTGTAAACTTCATCTCCCACCTTAAATAAAGAGCATATGCTAAAGTGTTCCAAAAACAGGGTGCTGAGGAAGACACTTGGGTCTAAGAGGGATGAGGACTAGAGGAAACTGCACAATCGGGGCCATCACAGTTGTACTCCTCACCAATCATTATTCAGTTGAACAATCAAGGAGATAAAGATGACATGTGGCTCACATGGAGAGAACAAGATATGACTACAGGCTCCGGGTGGGGAAACCTGAATAAAGAGAACACTTGAGAAGACCCAGGTGCAGATGGGATTAAAATATGAAAATGGGTCTCCATGAAATGGGATGAGAGGACACAGACTGGTATGATTTGGCTCAGGACAAAAAAAAGTGGTTGGCTCTTGCCCATATGGTGATGAACCAACAGGTTCCATAAAGTGCAAGAAATTTCTCAACTAACAGTGAAACTACTAGCTTTTCAAAAACTCTGCTCCATCAAGTTTGTTAGTTACTCAATCATTTGACGTGAAAAAATCACGGAAATGTGGGGCAATAATTCTGAATTCTGAGGGCCAGAGACAGAAGCACCAACACCTAGCCAAACAAAATTACTCCACCTACCTCAGCTTTTCAGGGAATGGCTCTAGAATCTTCATCTTAATGAGTGTGTATTCCTGTGGTCCAACACCTTCACCAGTACTCCGGTCATGGTCCATACATGGTTGATTATCTCTTGGAGAGAACACAGTGTAACGTTTTCCATACATTACTTTGTTTCTTCCTTTCAGATGCAGAAACTGCCATTGTACGAAACGATCAAAAAATGGATTCGAATCAGTTGTTAAAAATGTGCGACGCCAATCAACCTGCCTCAAAAGAACATTACAATAATGTACAAAAGTATAAAGAAACTAAAATTGACATAGCAGTTTTCCAGTGAATATTACAAAGCTTCAAAAAACATAACTATGGCTGTCAGTGACACACACACACACACACACACATATATATATGACAGAAAGGTAGGACAGATGAAAAACAACCATCATACTACACACATCATTTAAACCATTAACATTAATTTATATTCCTGCATGCACGTCTCAAAAACTGATCTTCAGGTAGACTCAGTATTAAGATTCACTGCTGAAGCATTGTGTCAATATACTAACATGTTAACATAAAATATGCACACAATATCTCATATAAAGATGTTTAATATAAAGATCTTTCCAAGCACCTCTTTATTTCTGTTTGCTTCCTTGTGGAGTATTAAAATCATGTTTACATTAATTTCAAAACATACAATCACTAGTGAAATCTTCAATTTTGCCAATTCTTATATTTGTTGATTTCACTTAGAACACGCTATCTAGCCGTAAGTTCGATTCAGAAATAAGAGATAATAATCTCACCAAATATATGGTTTAGCAGCAGTTCATTACAGATGTCATGTTGAACAGCTCTCTGTATTGGTTGAGTGATGGATACCAATGAATTCACATATAAATTCCCCTTCCCAGGCAAGGGATCTGTGTTTGTTGTTCCTCTGTTTTCACTCTGTATCATGTTTTACTATGCACTATCAACTGGTAAAAAATGATACAGGGCCTTACACAAACATATTCATATGAAATATCTGCATACTTCTTTGTATTACTCTATTAACCTGTAACACCTAAGCAGTGGCATCTACTACTCTGTCTCCCTGAACATGATCAATTTTTGATTGAAAAATGTGCATGTATGAGTTGAATTAACACTAATTACCATATTTACCCAAATGCAAGACAACTCTAATCTCATACGACACCCCCATATAAAACAAATCTGCCAAGGGAAAATGTTTTTACCCAAAAAGAAGATGACCCCCCCCCCCCAAACTAAAACTGCTAAGAAATATTTTGCTATCAATTTCACACACTTAACACACAAGACATGTTATAATCTATCCACCTTTACCAATCAGTGTCACTGCCTCCATCTTTCTCATTCTCACTCCTAATACTTGCAACCTCTTCACTCCCATTCCACAACATATCAGCATCAGTTTCACCCAGTGCACTAGATATACAGCATTTCTTAAAACCCTTCACAATCACTTCTGGTGAGATGCACTGCCATGCCTGACTATATAATACACTTATATTTCTTGGTTTACACACTTACTTGCAGCCATAAAGAAGATTCATAATTTTCTCCACAGATGGTGTCAGTGGTAATGTTCCAGATTTTTGCGTTGTGTCTATGGTCTGATCAGTCTGAATTCATGCTCCTTTTTATGGTTTTTAATTTGTGGATTGATCCAGGTTTTATTTCTGAGTTTTGTAGCTAATTTTTAATTAGCCATTTTCTTGTTACTAGCCTTGGACTAGATCTGTTCTCAGGTGCATTTCTTAACAAGTTTACTGTTTGTATGGTCCCAAGTGACACAACAGCTTGATGTAAGAGGCATGAGAGGTTAATATTTCTTTGCCTGAAGACAGAACACAGCAAGCTTCCCAACACATCATGCTTCTTTAAAAAATTAGATGACAAAGAAATATGACTAGTTAATTTTATTCATGGTCTGTTCTCTCATTTGTCTACACATGACAATTTGGCGATGGGGATCATGGTTTAGCAACACATGATATGGTTCAAAGCAATCTGGTTTGGCCTGGTGTGGTTCAGTTTGGTGCGTAAATACAATATTTAAATGATGTGGACATTATGGCAGTTGTTCTTCATCTGTAATAGCTGATGTGCACGGTATAACAATGAATCAATTTAAGATTACAGACAGGCAGATGTATTACATCCCCTCAGCAGAGGCAAATACAAACTCAGCTTGTGTGGGCATAGTTATCCCAACATCATCGTGTTGTATCTGCTGATAACTGAACAGTTGGATGGATGCTGTTGTCTCTAATACTACACATGGTATATATAACCCACGCATGCCCATCCATTCTGTGCACAAATCAGCTACCTGTTAGTCTTCTACTTTTATTATGATTGCTTATATTCTTTGATTGTTTGGCATTGTATAGCAGTTCAAATAAATAAATAGATAAAAACTCTACTCTACTAAAACTGATTATATAGTAATAATGAGGAAACAACACTGATCCCTACGATGGATAAGCAAAGGCAAACTACCACTGGATTGTTCCATTACAATTGGCTTAGTCGTGATGGAATTGCTCCAACCTCTTGATCCACTACAATATGGTAGGCACCAGGAACAATACAAATAGATGGAAGTGGTGCATTCACCACCCCTGCAGGCCACTACAATATTAGTTTCAAAAAATGGACATCAATATATCAGGTCACAATAACGGAGGCATCAAAAACAATGGTTATAGGAATTAAACAAAACCCTAGTTGTGATTCCAAAATGTCTTACTAGGTAACTGTAACCACTGGACATCTCAATTAACAAAAAGTTTAAAATATTAATGAGTTAGGAGTAGTTCAAATGTTTGCTTGTTGTGTCTCAAGCATATCTGTTTTAAACGTGACTGTTAATTCCAGGTGGTTCATATCAGCAGACATCCATTATATTTACTTAATAACCTCTATCATTTGTCTCACAGTATTTATTCTACAAATAAAGCATTCTATTTTAAAATAAAAGTTTTCCTATTTACAATGCTTAAGTGAACAGTGGATCAAATGGATGGGGAAACAAATTATCATGCAACACCAACAGGACAAATGACATGATCATCCATTTACCAAAGGTTTGTGAATGGGTGAAGAATTAGTGGGAGTCTGTGACAAGGGGAAAAATATGAAGTCTTTCAACAAAACATGAGATCAGCAATGCCCTTAAGGGTATTGAGATGAAGTACTATTTAAAGAAAGTGAAAATTCAGACAATGGGTGTGACAATACTGATACAAATTTTAGAGGATGCTACTGCAAGAAGGTACTATATACTGCAATGCCATTTTGTTCAGTGTTTGTGAATGTAAGCTCCAAATGTGAATAAAATATTTTCCCCTGAATCTTCCTACTAATCTTGGTACCTCTTAAGGTTTGATGCACCTAATGAGCTGGGAAACACAGCAGTTATATAAATGTTCAATTAATAATGTTAATATCACATTTTCAGCATATGTAATGGTAGTCTCTAATAACAAAAGCAAGCCAAACTCTGCATATGGTGTCAGGTCTACCAATTCCGAACAACTTTGTTATTTTTCTTTTTAAGGTGTGAACACAGGAGTGTCCCTTTTAACTTGTGTTCTGTCACAATTCCACACATTCACCAACCACCTGCTAGAGTTTTAGGCCAGATGGTACCTTCCTTCCTTCACCACCACCACCACAATTTATATTTGTGTACTAGCTCTGGTCACCCTACATCAGTTAAGTGATGCCCAATTACAAATTGTAAATACCATCACAATTCAGCCAATAAGCATTCTTGCTGCATCACACTTAAATTTGCATATGAAAAGATTCACAAAACAACTACCCTTACATGGATCCCAATACTGCGCAAATCTTTCACCGCCAAAGGAGGAAAATGGTGCAACCAATATGAAGCATCCGCAAATTTTTTTATTTCTTCATTGCTGAGACCAAGGCTCTGCATAATCTGCCACTGGTATTTTCCACCACCTGTTTTGGCCACTGCTTTGCTCTGAAAATATGGATGATTTAAAATAATAAAATACAAAACAACAGCCATAATCAATGACAGTAAGGAAAGTATTCGAACTCCAAAAACAGAAAGGAAACAGTGGACTCTGTCATAGATAAAAACATTCTGGTCCAGCCCATAAAACCAAATATGACTGGGACTGAAGAACAAAACATGTTCTCATTTCTACAACAAGAAGAAAAATCAGTTTTAAATTACAAAGCATGAGAAGCAAACAGAGATATTCTGTTACTAGTAGATGTGGATAGCTGTGGTTACGTGACTTAATACTGAACACTATGACACCCGAAAGAGTAAAATCTTGTGTATCACTGACAGTCTGTGGCACAATGCTGGTTCAACTTTGTACAATTTTGATTAATATAATTCAGAATGTCTGCTACAGTCTGTGGTAAGGTGCCAGTTCAGTAATGTATAAGTTTAATTAACATTACTTAAGAATATCCATTACACAGTTTGTTATTTCACAATGTGATAGAACTAACTGTAAGTTGTAAATAAACATGTGCTGTGATGCTCTGATCAGGCTTTCCTCAGTAAATGCAAGGAATGAGATATCTACCAGGAACGTACAGACAGTAGCTCCAGCCTGGGATCTGCGTTCTTACAAGCATCAGGTTGCACACAGTCCTATGCAACTGCATGCTGTGTTCTGAATGTCACACAGGCTGCAGAGGGAAAAAGCCTGATAAAAAAAATCCATGGGCTGCCCAGTGCAGTAACACATTATTTCTTGCTAACTGTATACAGCTCCAATCAAAATGTTTATACAGGCTCATCACAGCTGCATACTGCTGTATCTGCTGTATAGCTACTTACTTTTTTGCCTTTGCCTTTATCCTTCACAATTGCTTCAGCTTCTTTTTTTTCAGGTTTTGCTTCGATTTCAGTGGCTGGAAAATTAGGTGGAAACCCAAATTCATCAATTTCTCTCTTCAGCTTATCAGCACATGCCTTAATTGGCATTCCGGTACAGTGGAATCCAAAAGGAAACAGCACACGCTTACCCTTCTGTCGCTGGTAACGAGCTGCAAACTACAGATAGGTTCATGTCTACAGTGTTGATGCAACAAGACAACAGCAGAGGATTCAGGTCTTCTGGGTTCTTATACTCACTAACACTCCTCAAACCTGTAAGATGAAGACCATACATTCCTTTCAGAAGTGAGGAATCAATAACACTATTACTCAACATTACAACCCAGAAGAGCTAAACCTTCCATTCAAAACTCTACAGAAACCTCACATCTAACAAAGCAAATGTCAATGTAATTTACTCAGAAGAAAGTAAAACAAGGAAGTAAAATTTCACAATAACAAAGGGTAAAAAAAGTGAATGAATGGGAACACTGAACTAGAAGAGACCACCGGAGTTACAAGAGACAGAAATCTGCATGTGGTGAATTAAAGTGGACGTAAATTCTTGCCAAGTAGATGTATCATATTTTGGCTACAAGAACAGAAGAAACAAAATGAAATGCAACAACAATACTAACCGCAGAGAAGGTACAAGAAATTGAGTACAGGAATAGAAGGATGAATAAGGGGGAAATTATATGCAGGAAAACAAAGATGGCAAATCATCTCTTTTAACCACTAGTCTTAATTACCTCACATTTGGAGAGGGAAAATGTGTGCCCCAGATGCAATCTACCATTCATGTATGGGAAAGGGAAGGTACAGAAGAACTTTTCATCAGAACTCTTCCTGGGTTCAAGAGGAGCATCCACTTCATATATCTTTGCTTCTTCCCATCTAGCCTGAACATCTTGCTCAATCTTCTGAAGGTATTCAACCTTGAAAGTACCCTTTCTATCAAGGGCAGAGGCCTAGAAATAAAACCATTGATCAAAGTACACTTCTGTTACAGACCATCCCTAAGCAGACATAACACTGTATAATGGCATCCATAATACAGATATTCAAATTCTCCATGTATGTTGGGATGAACTAATTGTAACTCCTCTGCTTCATTGTCAGCCTAACCTGCTTGTGGTAAGATACACTTTTACAAATGAGAGTATAAAAAACAAGGCATGATACTGCATCTTTACACCCAAAGTGGAACATATTCTGCCAACTAATTTTGTAAGTCTGAATCACGGATGTACATCCATGTCACCTCTTATTGAAGAAATGCCCAACTCAAAAATGTACTGCTATTTAGGGCTTAAATTGGTAAGTTACCCATTTCTTTGTATAATGTGGTGGCAGTACATATGTACATACACAGACACGAACCTATATGTATGTACAAATATATGTCCTACATTCCACTTATCCAGTATTTAAACAAAGTAACAACAAGATGTGGAGCAAGTCAAAAAAAACCACAATACGCAATACAAAAATACTATAAACAGTTCACATACAGTGTTCAAAAGTCACACAAAATTAATTATATGCAGCTGATAATAAGTCATTTATAACATCTGAAGTTTATTAACAGAATAGGAAGAGTGTGTCTCTTTTTCATGCTGCTTTAAAGAAAGCCTTTTTACTCATGGTACATTGGTGAAGATTTTGAAGCCAACAGAGTGCACACTTTTCTGAAAACATACAAATTTGGTAAACGGTCTATGGACATGGTATTTATTCCCTATATTAATACTATAACAAAGTACAGTGTGTCCCACTTGCTACTGAACCCGGTATTTCTTCAATAATTTTACCACTAATGAGGATATTGCAACAAAAATTGAAGCGGACTAGACACACATTCCTCTTCATTTCTCACACAACGAACGTACTCCTGTTCAAATTTCATTGCAATATCTTCATTGGTGTTAGAATTATTAAAGAAATGCCGGGTTCGGTAGCGAGTGGGACACACAGTACAATTTACCCAAATCCTTTTCTTTTCACAGTGGTGTGAAGCATCAGTTTGGTTGATGTACATAATCTCTCACAAAACTACAAACACTTTCTTACTTAGGTTTTATCACCAGAAACTTAATCCTAACTACTAGGTAATGTGAGGTGTTATTTCATGTGATACTTAAACACAACATACACAGATTCATGCCATATATTTCAAAAGAATTTATTAATTCATCACTTCTACTTCTTGAACCCCTGGTTTTGATAAAATATGTTTAAAAAATGTATTAACACTACATTCATTCTTACCATAAAATTCACAATCACAGCATTCAATATGCAGTAAGCACCTGTGTGTTTTAAGCTAAAAAATTAGACTCTTGCATGGATAGTAACAGAAATACTGCTCACACTTGGCACAAATTTTTTTTGCAAAAAGACGCGTAAGACTCTTCCTGCTTCAGTAATTTACATGTAGGCCATGTACTGTTCACTGTTCCCCCAGAAAAGAGGTTGTTATTTTACACTGTTCCCTCAGAAAAGAGTTGTATCAATGTCATTAATGTGAGGCACACAACACCCTATCAGGAGCTAATCAAGTTGTAGAATGACACTCCTAACCCTCCTCCTATTCCACGGCTTGTCTTGCCCCTCGAGGATGATGACAATTCTCATGTTTGTGTTTCTTGCCCTCTCTGAAATGCAGCTGATATCCTTTTGTGATAAATGATAACAACTTGTATCTGGACTATTACATGGCAGTCCCACTCTATTACCAGTCAATACCAGTGCAGCTCATCAATCAATCTGTTAGACTGCTGCTATACAGGTTGAGATACTGCTAACAAAAAGAAAATTACTTTTAAATAGCATAATTTTTTCCATTCAAAAATTCCTGGATCTGCTCACATGACTGGCGTATTCTGGATACGTCTTGTCTAAAAACTCAACAGGTGTGGCCTACTCACATATGTAATTGTTGTTTTCACTCACAGTATTTCACATTTAGTTTAGTTTATTGTTTGTCCATTTCAGACATCTGACATAGGATACATCAATTGCAATCAATCAATCAATCAGTCACAGTTTATGTCTCACTAAACACTACCTTCTTAAAATAACATACATTTACATCATCACAATATAAACTAATGCAGGTAAATTCATCACTTCTTTCACTCAGAGGCTAAAATCAACCACATTTAACATTACATTCTTCAGCAGAATAAAATGTATGCAGTAAAAGAAAGGATCTCATCTTAATTCCCAATAAAAAATAAAATAAAAAAATGTGTACTTGTCCAATTACTACATGATTACTCTTTAACAATTTAATTCCCACACTCACATTGTTTTAAAAAAGATGTGTTGCAGAACTGAACACAGAGATGCAATGTTTTGTCATGTGTTTTAGTTTTGCAACTCTACATTATACAGGGTGTCCCAGGAGGAATGTGCCAGACTTCGGGAGGGTGTTCCTTATGTTAAAGTATACCGATATAACCCAAAACACCTATGTCCAAAGTTGAACGGTTACGGAGATAATGGCCA
>Ga0123355_10009179_pt1 | contig 15005 bp, 16 predicted proteins | sample TergutEmb28metaG_3_FD_89872 | JGI IMG/M metagenome (GOLD analysis project Ga0123355, IMG submission 89872) | Embiratermes neotenicus P1 segment gut microbial communities from Petit-Saut dam, French Guiana - Emb289 P1 | ecosystem: Host-associated > Arthropoda: Insects > Digestive system > Gut ...
ATCTCACTTCGAGGAATATCGATGAAGCCCCTTCGATCGGTAGGTGCCATGATCGCGATTCTTTTGCTGCTTGCACTCTCCATTGGGCCGCCTCTGCTGGCGCAGTCGAAATCTCACGCCGCGCTCGACATGACGCCCGTGACGCCGGAATCGGTGGGATTCTCGAGCCAACGTCTCGAGCGTTTGCACAAACTCATTCAGGGCGAAGTGGACCAGAAAGAGCTGGCAGGAGCGGTAACCATCCTGGCGCGACACGGCAGGGTGGTGGAGTATCGCACCTACGGCCAGCGGGATCTCGCAAGCCAGGCGTCCATGACGAAAGACGTCATTTTTCGCGATTATTCAATGACCAAGCCCGTGACCGGTGTGGCCATGATGATTCTGTACGAGGAGGGCAAGTGGCTGCCCTCCGATCCGATTTCGAAATACATCCCCGAATTTGCCGCGCTCAAGGTATTCAAAGGAGTCGATGCCGAAGGCAGAATGATTCTCGCCGCTCCCGGGCATCCACCAACCATGCTGGAATTGATGTCGCACTCCGCGGGCTTCTCTTACGGTTCAGGCCACTCGGTCGTCGACGCGATGTACCAGGACAAAAAGCCGATGCGATCGGCGAACCTCGAGGAGATGATCGAGAAGCTCGCCACGATCCCGTTGAACTACGAACCTGGCAAAGGTTGGATTTATAGCGTCTCGATGGATATTGAGGGATACATCGTCGAAAAACTTTCCGGGCAGAAGTTGCCCGATTTCATGTATGAGCACATCTTCGAACCACTGGAAATGAAGGACGCCGGCTTCTTTGTTCCCGCAGAAAAACGCGCGCGCTTCGCCACGAACTATCACGATGACGGGCAGGGACACCTCGTTCCGGTCGCAACAGAAAACGACCCTCACGGTGACTACGCGACTCAGCCCAGCGTGCCTTCAGGCGGCGGCGGGATGGTTTCAACCGCCGAAGATTATTATCGATTCGCACAAATGCTCGCCAACGGCGGCAAACTTGGGAATGAACGCATTCTTGCCCCAGCCACCGTCAGGCTCATGACGTCAAATCACCTGCCGGCAAGCATTCTGACCGGAGAGTTCGGGATCGGCCAGCACATCATGCGGCCGGGCTTCGGCTACGGCTTCAATTGCGCCGTCGTCTTCGATCCACCCGAAGCCGGATTGCCGGATGGCAAAGGAACATTCTTCTGGGACGGGGCGGCCGGAACCTGGTTTTGGGTAGATCCAACCAACGACATTGTTTTCATCGCTATGATCCAGCGCATGCTCGGTCACGACAATCACACTCTGCAATATCGCAGTCACGCGACGGTCTACCAGGCGCTGGTCGACCCTTCGAAGTAAATAAGGCGATTCCACAATTGAGCCAAAAATCCGTACGTTCCAGGGTATTGTTCCCCAGCAGGATGAAGTGCCCTTCTCTTCTATCGAAGCTCACCTTTGAGCGTCCAGGTTTTGCGCCGTCTCCACCCATGGCAAAACCGATGGGCATCCCATGGATATGCAGGTGCAGCTCGGCCATACTGACGCACGCACCACGAGATCTACACGCGGACACTCGGGCCGGAGGCGTTCGCCAGGGCAAATCAAGTCGCCAATCGCTTATTGCAGGTGGACAGAGGAGCCTGATCCCGACTCAATTCGATGAAACGGCAAGCGTTGCGCTGATGTCAGCCTCGCCTGATAAAATCAGGTGACGACGAAGATTCACGGCGCGGAGAGATGGCCGAGTGGCTGAAGGCGCGCGCCTCGAAAGCGTGTATACCTTAACGGGTATCGGGGGTTCGAATCCCTCTCTCTCCGCCATACCTCATTCCAAAGGACTTAAAGCGGTAAAATCGGCGGCTGCAGTTTCGCTGGTTTTTCCCTGCCGAGTCGGTAATTTGCCAGAACAGCGGCTTTTACCGAGGACGCACGTCAAAGTCAGCCTGTACGCGCGTGAGCACGGCGCATTCCGGTACCACCAGATCGGAAAAGACCGATCTAACCACCAGAGACCACCTACGTCGTTCGTTACCGTTCGACTTGGGAAACACCGGAACGATGACAACCTGTCAGACGCCACGGCGAAAGCGCATTGAGCGTGAGCTTGAACTGCTTCGTGGATGGCGACCAACCGCCAAGCCGAAGCCAGACGCGACCAAGGTCAAGATGCTGGACGAAGCCAGAGCCTGGCGGCTTCGCGAAATTCCGGCAAACTCATCCGGAGGTCAAGCTATTGCTGGTGGCAGGGGATTCGACAGTACCGGAGGTCGACAAGGTGTTCCGATCACAGGGGATTTCCGAACCCGTCACCCGGCTTCGAAATCCAAGCCACCCGTCTTTTGGCGGAAGATCCGCTCCAGCAGCTGTCCTACTTCCCTACTGATTTCCTGCTGGAGTGCCTCCGCCGTTTTTTTTTAATGGGCATGGCTTCCTCGGCGGTGAGGGGACGGAGCCGGCAGATCTTCTGGTTGACCTCAATCATTGCTGCACCAGGGTTTGAAAGCGCCGAAACTCGGCAATTTCCCTTTCCGCTTTGTGTACTGCTCCAGGACAAGGCAGAGTCTGGGTAAACGGCTTGCCTGCGATTTTCTGCGTAAGCCGTCGCAGTTGGCCGTGTCCGGGGTCATTGGGTTGCGAACAATGGCAAGTCGGCTTGCCGCAGCGTCGATGGACGGAAGATATGGAATCGGGTTGAAAATCCCCCAGCTGAGAGAGTTCCTGCAGGAGATGGCTACGGCTGTCGAGCAGTTCGGGCAGGGTGTCGGCCATGGGGAGCTCCAGGGAATGATATAGACGTTCCTTCTGAACGGACTATATGAGTACAGACAGAGGCCACCAAAAAAGGAACCTGCCGAATCCTGATTTGTATGTCGCGCACCCTGGAGACTTTGTTGTTCAGGCCGCGTTCGAGACAGTCGGATAGAATAAGTTTTGCGGCAGGTCCGAACTTGCCCGGGCTACTCCATTTCCATTGCAGCGTAGATATCGAATTTTTCTGTTATCGCCCGCGAACCTTGCCGGTATTCGCGCAGGATATCTCCTGAACCCATCGGCTGACTTCGACCTTGCCTGCCGCCTCCGACGGAACGGCGTTCCGTTGGGAGAATTGTTCAGCTTCGTCAGCGGGTTGTACTTTCGCGGCAAGCTCGCCTATGCACGAGCATTTGCGGCCCCCAGCAGCGGCCTGTCAGGCTCGTTCGTAATCACCTCTACCGCCGGGTTGCTTCAACCCGACACCATCGTGACCATCGAGCAATTGCGCGAGTGGGCAGCCGGCGAGATCGACGCCATGGACCGCCGATATCGTGATGCTCTCGACCGCGCTTGCGCTTTGCTTCTACCCAGGCTGGGAGACGCCTACGAGATCGTTCTGCTCGGCAGTATTGCGACCCCGAAATACGTCGAGCCTCTCCTGAAGGTATTTGGCGAGCGCCTGTTCTTTCCGGCTGAGTTCGTCGGCCGGGGCGACATGAGCCGGGGGGGCCTCATGCTGCGCGCGGTCGAAGCAGGCAAGGAACTACGCTACGTAGCGGTTGCCAATGCAATTCGCCACGGCCAAAGACCCGCGAAGCTCCTGCCCCTGGTTCGAGGCGGCAAGCCCCCGATTCCCAGCTGACCGCGCCCAGAGAGGTAATCAGAGAGCAATCAAGGATAGAATCAGAATTCTCGGATTGCGGCCTATTCGGTAAAACCCCCTGAAGGAATCGCTCGTACGGTGACCGGGGGCTCGCGCTTTCTTAGGGGTATAACCGTTCTAAGTCATTCTCCCGCTTGGAAATCCTCCTCGATCCAAATCAAAACCTTGGCCTCGCGCAGAGGCATCAGATTCTAGGAAAAGGAGGAATGTATGAAGCAGATAGCATTTTGCCTGACGCTGCTGCTGGCCACCCTGTGTTTCGCTCAGCAGCAAGGACAGCCGCCCCCTGGCACGCAGCCACCACCATACCGTACACCTCCCACGGGCCCGGGAGAGCCGCAGGCGCCTGGACAGCAGCAGACACGTCCGATGCCTCCAGACGAGCAGGCACCGCCACCGCAGGCGCTGTCAACCGATGAAGTTCAACAGCAGATAACAAGTCACCTCAAGTCTGAACCCGCACTCAAACGCACGCATCTCGATGCAAAGGTCAGTGACAGATCCGTCGTGCTGACCGGCAACGTTTACACTGAGGGACAGCACGATCTGGCGCTGCGGATCGCGCAATCCTACGCCGGGGACCGCAGGATCGTAGACAAGATAAAAGTGCTGCAACAGACATAGCTCTTGGAGGTGCAAATGAAAATCAGAGAAGCGATGAGCACGAATCCGGCATGTTGCACACACCCAACGATAGCGCGCAAATTGTAGCGAAGGTATGTGCGACCTCAACAACCCTCGCCTGCGACGGCAGGTGCAGCTTGACAGATAGACAGATAGAAGCGCGGCAGGCATCGTCTGCCGCGCGTTTTCAATTTTGCTTCATTCGCGCCCTGGTTTCCGGATTTCGAACCCCCAGTTCCAGTCCGAGTACTTCGCCAAGAGCGGCGCCAACACGCCTTAGGCAATGTCTTCGTATCGGCACGCCTTTGGAGGCCATCATGCCGACCGCGAACAGCAAGGTCGGTGAGACGCCTGTCACGAACAATTTTAGATAGGTCGCCGTGGATCGACCACCGGCGTGCCGTTAGAGTCTCCGCCCAGCCGCTAGTGCAGGCAAATACCGTCGAGTCCGGCGTTACTACTCTGGATCCCAGGACGCGCGCTTCGAGTTCCGGCAGTCGCCGCCATTCTGTCGTCCGGAAGACTTTTTTATCTTTCTCGTGCTCGTGTGTTTTAGATCTAACGATGAGCTGAACCGGGCAACGCCGGCAGATTCCAGCGTTTCTTCAGGCTCTCATATTGTGGTAGGGGCAGCTGCACCAGCAGCGGTTTTTTCGCCGGATCAAGCCACGCCAGCACCAGCTCCAGCTTGTCCTGCGGCATGGCAGTGCAACCGACGGTTCCGCGGCCCGGGCCGCGCCAGATGTGCATAAAGATGCAAGATCCCGAACCCGGGGTCACGGGATCGGCATTGTGGTCGACGACGAGCCCCCAGCGATACAGTTCGTCCGGGCGTAACATACGCTCTGAGCTGTTCCAGTCCGGCGCGACTGTCCGGTTGTCGACTATGCGATTGTAGGATTTCGAGGCCGTGTCGTCGACGCATTCGACGGCCGGCGTGAGGCTGATGTACGGCATCCGCCATCCGGGCTGCGCCTGTCCCGCGTAGCCGAACGCGGAACTCAAGCGGAAGATTCCCGCCGGCGCCTTGCCGTCTCCCTCCTTCTTCACTGGGTCGGAAGTTGCGCGCACGCTGGTGTCGTTTGACGGCGCGACACCCGCACCCCAGGCTAGCCCCGTTTTGCCCACGACGACAGTGATGGGACCGCCAACTTTTTTCCAGCTCGTGGTCGACTGTGACCGGTCATAGCGCTCGAGGCTCCCTTCGACGGAATTCCAATCGGAAGTGGTTACGACCAATATCTGGGTTGAAGGCGCCAGCACATCCAGCTGGCCTGATCGGGCGAAGGCGGATGAAACGAACACGAGGGCTAACAGACAGTTACCAAACAACTTCAGATTGAAAGGCCTCATGGAGTCCCAGGGTAACCGAGTTTCGAATTTTGATTGTTGCCCTTTCCACGGTTCGAAGGGATCGGGGCCGCGTGGCTGCTTCTCAAAATCGACAACGGTCATGAGGCAAGGATAAATCATGTAGCGCCGACGGCCAGATACGTCCCAGCCAATACACCATCCGCGGTCTCAAATCCCGCATCCCATCGAACGGACTGTCGAACGCGCTGTTCTTGCGGGTCCTCAAGTCCGAAACCGGGTACCTTTGACCGCGGTGAACACGTCCTGATGGTAGGTGACCACCCTCACCAACCGGAAGAAACTTTTTCCAGAATGAAACTGCTGGATGGAAATGCCAACGCCGAACGACCAGGGTTAACGACGGCTTTTAAAGAACGTTTGCAGCAACTCAGCGCTGCGGCCCGCTAGCACTCCGCTGCGAACTTCTAGTTTGTGATTCAGGTGCGGATGATTCACGACCTGCATCACAGACCGCACAGCACCGGCCTTGGGATCATCCGAGCCGTAGACTAAACGCTTGATGCGGGCGTGTACCATCGCGCCGGCGCACATGGCGCACGGTTCAATGGTGACCAACAGATCGCAGTCTCCCAGGCGATGGTTGCCTACGGCTGCGCCGGCTTCGCGTAGGGCAACGATTTCGGCGTGAGCGGTGGGGTCGCAGTCGATGATGTTACGGTTCCATCCGCGGCCAATGATTTCGCCGTTAGAGACCACCACGGCGCCAACGGGTACTTCTCCCATCTCCAGAGCGCGCCGGGCGCAGCGGAGGGCCTCTTCCATCCAGAGTTCGTCAGGGGCAGCGGCTTGGCTGGCTGGCCGTTCGTCGTTTGGCATGTTGGGTCGGTTTCATATTGTACGTGGAGCTCGTTTTGGAGCTCCGGATGGGATCGTCCGCAGGTGCACAGGAACTGGGTCCGATTGCCTGGCAGAAGAGGCCGTCCGCGGCTCTATTCGCGAGATAGAGTTAGATCGCGCTGAGCACACTACGGACGACTTCTGGCACGACCGCGTGAATGACCGCAGGAACCACCATCCGGACCACTGGATACGCAATGACCACCGCAGGTATCACGAGGAGAAGCCAGGTCTTCGTGGGCAGGTTGTGAAAATAGGCCTTCATGGCGTCCTCTCTGGAGTAGGTACGCAGCCATGGACAGGAAAGTTCCCCGGCCAGCAGCAAAGGCGTAAGCAAGTGGGAACGCAAGGGACGCGGTGAAAACCCTAGTCGAGGAACCTGCCGATCAGCCACATGTGCCCGAAGGGGTCGAGAATCGCTCCCTGCAGCATACGACGAATGGGCTTTGGGCCGGTGGTGTGGTGTTCGTGTTCCTCCACCGGACTGTGTTCCCTGGCTCCTGCTGCCAGCGCCTGGCGGTGAACGGCAATCGGGTTCTCGACAAACAGCTCGATGCGTACCGTGGTGAAGCCCGCCTTCGACGGGCCGCGCGTGCCGGATCCCGGGGCTTCGCGAGGGAGAAAGAATTGTGCGCCATGGATGGAGAGTCCGGCGACAACGTCTGCACCCTCTCCGAGGCGCCAAAGGAGTTCGGCGCCGAAAGCCGTTTCGTAGAAATCAATAGCGGCGCCTCCGTCGGTGACTGCCAGCATGGGAGAAATCTGAGTGGGCATCAAATCTCCTCAAAATGCCAATACGAATACATAACAAATGCGGTTCCGGACCATCCGCAGCCTTTTGGGGAACGGGTTTTTCCGTGGTATGCTAGCGCGTTATGGAAATGCCGAGCTTGCTGCGCAAAGTCTTTCTCGTGGACCTGCTGCAGGGGTTGAAGGTTACCTTCCGCTATCAGGATCCGAAAGAGATTTATACCGAGCAGTATCCGCTGGAGCGGCCACAGGTGGCGGAGCGTTATCGCGGGGCGCCCCGGCTCAACGTAAATCCTGACACGGACGAGACCATGTGCATAGCGTGCGATCTGTGCGCGCTGGCCTGCCCGGAGCATCTGATTGTGGTCTCGAGTGAACGCAATGAGAAGACCCGGCGCAAGGAACTCACCAACTTTACCTACGATTTGAGCCGCTGCATGTTCTGCGGACTGTGCGAAGATGCGTGTCCGACCGACGCTCTTGAATTGACGCAGGACTTCGAACTCGCCAGCTACTCGCGGCAGGGCTGGATCTGGGATCGGCCAACGCTGGAAAAAGGCCCCGAGCCGACGCAATACCGGAAGTAAGCCGCGCTGATTTGCTGTTGACCAATCTCGGGCGCGCAATTTTTTCCTGCCCGCTTGCAAGTTGCCCCTACGCATCCGCCGGATACGTGTGGAAACACTCCTGGTCGGACACTGAGCGCAAGTTTGCGCTGCCACCCGATGACAAATCCGGGAGGTACGGCTCCGGGGGCGACACCGAACTCCACGAGTCCGAGCATCACGAGTTCGCCAAAATCCTCCTACGCCTCCGAACTTTGCGGGGCCGCGAGTCTAAAAGGAATTCCTTGCTTGCTGAGCGGGCTCCGTGAGCCCGCCTTTTTTCCGCGTGTTTCCCGTCCTCTGCCCGACTACGGTATCCACCGGATAGCCGCCATGGAAGCCGAGTTTGAGACTTGAGGGGAACGAAGGTTTTTCGTCGGCACAAGGCCGGGGGCGATGTTCGGAAAATGGAGGGATTTGTGGTAACTCGATGGATTACGCTTTTCACGATGCTGGGTTGTGCAGGTTGGGGAACCGCTCAGCGCGCTCGTCCAACAGCCCCACCGCCAGCTCAGACGTCGACGCCAACTTCGGCCCCGCCCCCTACGGCTGCTCCCCCGGCGACCGGACCGCAGCAACAGCCGGCGTCGACAATACCACCTGCGACCACCATTGGCCCGCCTACGCCGATCACGACGAAGGCTGCGGGTGAGGAAACTCAAAACCAGAATACGAACCAAACGACGAACGGCCAGGAAACGCCGGCACCGACCACGACCGCACCGTCTCCGACACCGGGAAATACACAACCAACCGCCCCGGCCGCGCCAAACGTTCCGAGCGCTACGCCGTGTGTACCGGCATCCTCCGGTGCAAATGCCTCAAATCCGAGTGAGCCGACTACGAATCCGGGCATGAATGGTTCGAGCTCTTCCAACTCGAATGCCACGAACACAAATTCCACCACAACCAAGGGCGCCGTGCCGAAAGCCTCGCCGAATCCATCGCAAACTACCTCCGGACAGAATTCAAGCGAAGCACCGTGCCCGGCGGGTAGTGTGCCGAGTGGAAGTTCCGAGCCGCCTTCGCCGCCCTCTATGTGACTAATCGGCAAGGGACTTCCAGATGCGGGCCGTGCTGAAAACGGCTCGCATTTTGCTTCGCCTGGAGGGAACTGCTTACTCCCTGCGAGCATTGCGTGAATTTATCACGGGGGAATTCAGCACGTCGGCGTTTCCCGCCCTCACGGGGTGCAATACAGATTCCTCCCCCGCGGTTGGAGTGACCAGGGCGGGGGAGTCAAGCCGGTTGCTGTTGAGTCATGCAGTGCATCGCGCCGAGTCCCCAGATCAAGTCCCCCGAGTAGATTGGAATGATTTGGCGGCTCGGGAACAGCTCAGCGAGCGTATTGAGCGCGATGCGATCGTTGGGGCGGTTGAAGACTGGGGCGAGGACGACTTCATTGGCGATGTAGAAATTGGCATAGCTGGCCGGAAGGCGGCGGCCTTCGAAAACCACCGGTTGCGGCATAGGGAGTTCGACCACGGTGAGTGGTTTGCCGTCCTGGTCGCGGGCGGATTGTAGACGGCGCAGGTTGGCGCGCAGAGGTGCATGGTTCTCGTCTTTCGAATTGTGCTCCACCATGGTGACCACCGTGTGCCTCGACACAAAGCGCGTGAGATCGTCGACATGGCCATGGGTGTCGTCGCCGTGGATGCCGCGCCCGAGCCAGATGGTGTGCGGCGCGCCCAGGTAATCGGCAAACGCCTTCTCATAGTGAGCGCGGGCCATGTGCGGGTTGCGCTGCTGAACTTTGCTGAGAAGGCATTCTTCTGTCGTGAGAATCGTGCCCGCGCCATTGACGTCGATCGAGCCGCCCTCAAGGACGATGCGTTCGCCCACCGCGAAGGGGCGGAGTTCCTGCACCTGCGCGGCTTTTGCCATCAGGCTGCCAATCTGCTCATCGTACCGCCAGTTGGAATATTTGGCCCAGGCGTTGAAGCGGAACTTCAGAGCCAGAGGCTCGTGTGGGGACGGCCGCCCTCGCTCGCCCTCAGCGGAGCCCAAGGGCCTGTCCGGCCGGGCGAGGCCCGGCTTGGCGTGCGTCAGGAAGATGCATCCGGAGTCGCGCAGCCAGACGCGATTCGTGGCCCAATGGTGGAACCGAATGTTGGAGGAGAGTGCATCGGCGCGGGCGAGCACGCGGCGCGCCTGCCGCGCAGACTTTGCGTCGTTGACGATCAACTCGACGCGTTCGTGCTTTGCGAGATGGCGGATGAGTTCCGTGTAGACCCACGGAATGGGTTCAAATTTCCCGGGCCAGTCGCCCCCATAGTGTGGCCAGGCGAGCCAGGTGGCATCGTGCCTCTCCCACTCGGCAGGCATGCGGTAGCCAGCAGCCGACGGAACCGCTTCGATGGGTATCGCCGGGACCCTACTTTTTCTTTTGGATGGCGACATAACATTCCAGGATCTTGATTCGGCCGGGAGGCGTGGACCGGAACGCCTCGGTGAGGAGATAGGTCCCGGCCACTTGCTCGAGGCTCACCTGGGCCACGAACGTGGGCAGCTTCTCATCACAGTTCCTGTCGCGGAAAGCGTCGACCGACAGCGGCACCGTCCCGTCGAAATATTTTTGTTCAATCTGCGTCGTGCCGAAGCTGGAGAACGTGACCTTGACATACTTCTGCTTCTGTGACGGCGTCTGGAGCACAATCACTTCCTGGTTCTGCAAGGCAGAGGAATTCTTGGCATTGTGCTTCAGCAGGTCATACGCAACGATCTTGCCGTTCAGCTTTTGTGGTTTGGCGAAGGAGACCGGGGCGAAGGCTGCGATAACGAATGTCGTCAGGAATGCTTGTTTCTGTCGTGACAATCGAGGTTCCTAGTCGATGAGTCGGTTGGTAATCGGCGCGTAGCTGTCGATCCGGCGGTCGCGCAGGAAGGGCCAGTTGCGGCGAGTGTCTTCCATGATTTTCAGATCAACCTCGCCCACCAGAATCTCTTCGCGATCGTGCGAGCCTTCAGCCAGCACCCGGCCAAAGGGGTCGCAGAAGAACGATCCGCCCCAGAATTCGAGGCCCGCGCCAGGTGCTGATTTTCCCCGTACGTTGCCGGTCTCGAATCCGACCCGATTCACGACCGCAACGTACACTCCGTTGGCGATGGCGTGGGCGCGCTGAATCGTACGCCAGGCGTCATGCTGGGCGACTCCGAATTCCGCCTTCTCGGCGGGATGCCATCCGATCGCCGTGGGATAGAAAAGCACACTGGCTCCCTGCAACGCCGTAAGCCGCGCGCCCTCCGGATACCACTGATCCCAGCATACGAGAGTTCCCAATTTTCCCGCGCTGGTGTCGAGCGCGCGAAAACCCAAATCGCCGGGGGTGAAGTAGAACTTTTCATAGTAGAGCGGGTCGTCGGGGATGTGCATCTTCCGGTACAGGCCGAGCAACGAGCCGTCTCGATCGAAAACCGCAGCGGTGTTGTGGTAGACGCCGGCGGCGCGCTTCTCAAACAAAGAGGCAACCAGCACAACGCCGTTGCCGCGCGCGGCCGCCGCCAGTTTTTCGCTGCTGGGCCCGGGGATCGGCTCGGCAAGATCGAACAGCGAGGGATCTTCGCGCTGACAAAAATACTGCGTCTGAAAAAGTTCGGGCAGGCATACAACCTGCGCTCCGCGGCCGGCGGCGTCGGCGACACGACCGAGCGCTTTCTCGAGATTCTGTTCCGGCTCCGGCCCGCACGACATCTGGATCAAAGCCACACGAAATTTGTCAGGCGGCAAGTGGTAGGACCTCTGGGATCAATATAGCATCGGCGGCGTTCTGCGAGTTGGCGGCGATCCCGGTTTGGCGTTGCCATAACCGCGCCAAGTCCGCAGCCATGCCCTCTTCAAGTTGCACAAAAAGCATCGCTGCCGCACCCATCCGGAGAGAACGAGCAACTCAGGGCTATTGTCTGTTGTATAGCCTCCGATCGCAGTGCCCGGACCGTATGCAAGTTCAGCTATGCCTGGCGCAGTTTCTGGAATGCGCGAGTGAGGCGCGGACTACCAGCCACCGCTTTTTCCAAGCGCTCGGTCAGGTCCTGGGAAGGCATGGAGCGGAGAAAAGCCTCGATCGCGCGTTCAGCGTCGAGCGATTCGGTCCGAACCAGATCGATCAGGAATGCCATCGCAGCTTCCTGGCGGGTCAGTGCAATGGCCGAGAGCAGGACGGAGCGAAACCACGGATCGGAAACATGACTAAAGCGCGCGCGCAAGGCCTCAAAGCCCTCGGGAGAATGAGTCGCAGCAATCGCCAGCGCAGCTTCGCCAGCCGAGTCGTCGGCGGCTTCCAGAAAGCGGGCAACCCACACGATTGCACGCACACCTTCGATCCGCAGAACGCCGTTGTAGCAGGCGCCCATCACCTCCGGCTCGTCGTCGTCGAGCCTGGCCCGCAGACGTAGAAGCAGGGAAGCCGAAGGCGAGCCGACTTGCTCGATGGCGCGTGCCGCCTCGGCCCGAACGGCTGTCTCGTGGTCAGCCAGCAGGTCGAGAAGGTGGGCCAGCAGATCGGCGTCAGTGAGGCTGCGACATTGCACCAGCGCCAGGGCACAAGTCGAGCGCAGAGTGCCGGCTGTGTCCGAGCGTCCTCCCCAGACAGGCTCCATCTGGATGTGGCGCATGCCGCGCAGAAAAACCTCCGGGTCCTGGATCTCGAAGGTCGCGAGCGTGCGGGCCAGGGCGTTCTTCGCCCAGACTTGGGGATCAGTCTTTTCGGGGTTCTCGAAAAACCGGTCGAACGCCTTCAGCAAATCGTCAGTCAGATCGATGAGGCTGAATTCCCGCACCAGATCGGCCGCCTTCGCCACGATGAAGTTGTTGCGGTGTCCGAGCGCCTTGCGCAGCGGATCTTTGCGCGCGCTATCGGGCTGCTGCCGCAGGGAATCGAGGGCAGCGATTTGTGCTTCGAATGCTTTGTTCCCAGGCATGGGGAAGGACCCTGGATGTCAGCCCTCGGGACCTCGGCCACATAGGACCTTGGCGTGCTGAGGCCCACGTCCGCTCGGAGGTCCGCCGTTACAGCATAAGCCAGGAACTGTCGGTTTCGCGCGTGGCGTTGGTTAACATGCTTCCTGTAGAGTATTGGGTCGGGAAAAACGCACTCTTTCGGGAGGCTCATGGTGAAAGGCAACCATCGCAATTCGCAAGGGCAACAGGGAGAGGGAATCGACCGGAAACTGCACAATCCCATCGAGGACAAGCTGATCCCGCTGGAGCCGCTCGATCTGGGCAAGATAACGTCGATCGACGGCCTGGTCCGGGCAATGGCCAAAACCGCGTTCACCGGGCGCCAGCTGGGCGAGGCAGCCGATGTACTCGAAGCAATGGCGCTCGACGAAGACGCGTTCGTCGTGATGACCCTGGCGGGGGCCATGACCGTCGCCAAGCAGGGCCTGATCATCACCGACTTAATCGATCGCGGTATTGTGAACGCGATCGTCTCCACCGGAGCGCTCATGGCGCATGGCTTGGTCGAGGCCACCGGACGAGCACATTTTCGAACGAATCCGGAGGTGTCGGACGAAGAACTCTACGAACAGGGATACAACCGCGTCTACGACACGCTCGAGCCGGAGCAGAATCTCGATGACGTAGAAGAAGTGATGTCGGCTGTCCTCGAAGCCTGGGATCACAACGAAATCATGTGCTCCTACAAGCTCAATCACGCGATTGGGGCTTATCTGTCGAAGCATGCGCAGGGTCAGCGTGGAATTCTGAAGTCGGCCTACGAGAAGGGGGTGCCCGTCTTTGTGCCGGCCTTTAGCGATTCAGAACTCGGACTCGACACGGCTCTGAACAACCGCCTACGGGAATCTACCGGCCGACACAAGATCCGATTCGATCCCTTTGAGGATCTGGAACACTTTGCGGCGACCCTGCTGCGGCAAAAGAAACTCGGCATATTCACCATCGGCGGCGGCGTGCCGCGTAACTGGTCGCAGCAGTTTGGGCCGTTCTGCGAATTGAGGCATCGCCGGCTGGGAGAGAATGTGCCGCTGAAGCGCTATCACTACGGTCTGCGGATTTGCCCTGAGCCGGTGTACTGGGGCGGGCTCTCCGGCAGTCCTTATAGTGAAGCGATCTCCTGGGGAAAGTTCGTACCCCCGTCAGAGGGTGGAAGGTTCGGCGAAGTCTTCCTGGATGCGACCGTCGGCCTACCCATCGTCGTTGCCGCAGTGCTTGAGCGCCTGGATAAATCCAAAAAGGGCGGGGCGCGAAAGACGAGTAAGGCCGGAAGCCGAAAATAGGATTTACCGGAGAGAGAGTGCCGCGCGTCTGCCAATTTTGTCTTGAAGACAAACCCATGAAGAAGCCCTGACGCTATTCCCGACTTCAGCTTTGCCGGTTTAGAACGACGAATCGAAAAATGCTGCTCGGTTGGTTGACCTGGCGCATTGTCAGTTGTCGATTCGTTGACTCGGCGCATTGTTAATGGTCGATGTTCGATCTCCGAATCGAATAAGTTGGGATCAATGATGCTTTTTTCATCGCCCTTTAACATTGGGTGAAGCGGCTTTCCTTATAATTTGGGCTGTTTTGCAATCTTCCCCTCGTTTTACCCCTTGACTTAGGAGGTCAGGAATGAAGCAACGCCTTTCAATGGTGTTTGCCGCTACTCTTGCGGCAACACTAGTACTGGGACCGTTCCCCGTCAAAGCGAATGCGCAGCAACGCGACGGCGACCGGAATTCCGATAAGCGTTTCCACGGGTTTGTGCCTGGCAGCATCGTTTTGAGCGGCACAGTCTACGCTGGGAATGCCAACACCGTTATCCCCGGCGAAGTATTACCCCACGGATGTCTGAATACCGGCCCGGTCACGACACCGAATCCTGCCACCGTGAACGTGCCTCTGCTTCCCGCCGACCAAAACGGTTCTACCACCACAACGCCCGTAACCGTCAGCTGCGGCTTTGCGAGCGATAACGGCGAAGCACCCAATCTCAACGACAATCACAACGTTTGGAACAACGCCAGCACCGATCCCAACTTTGGCGTCTCCTCGCCCATCGTTCTCTGGGACCTGAACCCCCATGGCGAAGTGCTAGGTGTGTTGCCCGTTCCCAGTAACGAGATCGTGACCAGCTTCAGCTCCAAATCCGAGCTCGCTCTGAATCGCTCAGCGGATGGCAGGAGCCTGACCTTCATGGCCTATCGCGGTGGTCCCGGCTGCCCCGTCCTCACCCTGGATCCGA
>Ga0123355_10009180_pt1 | contig 15005 bp, 14 predicted proteins | sample TergutEmb28metaG_3_FD_89872 | JGI IMG/M metagenome (GOLD analysis project Ga0123355, IMG submission 89872) | Embiratermes neotenicus P1 segment gut microbial communities from Petit-Saut dam, French Guiana - Emb289 P1 | ecosystem: Host-associated > Arthropoda: Insects > Digestive system > Gut ...
AATACAAACGGCAAAAACCGCGTTATGGCAGTACCTGCGGCCAGGATTGCTATTATTACAATCGCCTGAATCGTAGTCGGCATCACTCACCCACCCCCTCGAGCTTTGCGCGGAATATAGTCAAACACGCAATTATAAGAATCATCGCGGGGATGATAAAGTTATCCGCACCGAAAATGAGTAAGCTGACCGCTGCCGCTCCAAGGCCAATCAGCGCCGGCGAGTGGTTCTTCTGCGCACGCCACTGATTGAGAAATATCACGACGAAAAACGCGGTCATCACAAAGTCTATGCCGTATGTGTCAAATGTCAGAAGCGGCCCAATAAGCCCGCCGGCAATGCCGCCAAGAATCCAATAGCTCTGGTTCAGAAAGGTCACAGAGAACATAAACGCCCGTTTATCGACGCCTTCCGGCGGCTCGGCCGTGCAGAGAATCGAAAATGTCTCATCGCACATGCCAAAGATAAGATAGGGTTTCACCCCGCCCGTTTTATTGAATTTTTCTAGCATGGATATGCCGTAAAACAGATGGCGCGCGTTTACGGAAATTGCGATCAAAAACGCGTACAGCGGGTCAAACGCGGATGTAAGCAGACTGATGCCGATAAATTGTAAAGCCCCCGCGAAAACAACGCTGCTTGTCAGCAGTATCCACAATGGACCATACCCCCTGCCGCTCATCAGGATACCGTAAGCCATGCCCAGAAAGGCAAATCCGGTAAGCACCGGTATTGTATGTGGGAATGCCGCGGGCAGCGCTTTGGTCAGTTTTTTCAGCATAATATCATCCCTTGCACATTTTTAAGGCTATTTTAACACAGGCAATAATATTTTGACAAATTGATTATTCTGTGATAGCCTACCTTGAGGGATGGTGAGCGAAATGGACAATTTGCATAATGATGAAAAAAGATCAAAAAAAGTACTAATATACACGCTATCCGCGGTAATACCCATGATTATTCTGGGTACTATGTTTGCTCTGCATGAGGTGTATCCTTTTGGCGACAGGCAGATATTGGTGACGGACTTTTGGCAACAGTATTTCCCTTTTCTCAGTGACTATTGGTATAAGATAAGGGAAGGCAATTCCCTTGTATGGTCATGGACCGCCGGCGGCGGGCATGACTATCTGGCTCATATTGCCTATTATATGGCAAGCCCGTTAAATCTCATTACTGTCTTATTCCCTCACGCCATTTTACGTGAAGTTTTAACTGCACTTCTGCTTGTAAAAATCAGCCTCGCCGGGATTTTTATGACCATGTATCTAAAGTATCTGACGAAGCGCTTCGATATGTCTTTGCCGGTTTTTGCGTCACTGTACGCTCTTTGCGCATTTACCCTTGGTTACTATTGGAACATTATGTGGTTTGATACCTTCGCCCTCATGCCTCTTGTTATGCTTGGCGTGCATAAGCTTGTGGCCGAGGGTAAATATCGGCTCTATATTCTGTCCCTCGCGGTGGCAATACTTGTCAACTTCTATATGGGCATATTTGTATGTATTTTTGTTGCAATTTTGTTCTTTATCCTGTGCTTCATAAATAAGCTCAGCAAAGGCGATCTGCTCCGGCGGCTTGCCATGGTCGCGGTATCGACTGTTGTCGCGCTCGGCTTAACTGCCTTTTTGGTCCTGCCAACGTATAGCGCACTGCGAAATACATTCGATGCCGGCAATACATTCCCTTCTTCATGGCGTTTTATTAATAGCTTTACCGATGTTCTGGGTAACTTCATCGCGTTTACGCCGCCTACAAGCCGAGAAGGTTTGCCGAATCTATATAGCGGCATGATCAGCATTATCCTGCTGCCTGTGTTCCTTCTGTCAAAAAAGATAAGCCGCAGGGAAAAAATCGCTTATTCGGCCGTCGCCGCGTTTATTGTCATAAGCACGAATGTGAATGTGCTTGACTATATGTGGCATGGTTTTAGCTTTACAAATATGCTTCCTTTCCGCTTCTCTTTCCTTGCCTCTTTCGTCCTAGTTACTATGGCATATAAGGCATACCTGTTGACGGAGGAAGAAGGTTTAAGAATTCGGGATATTGCCGCGATGGCCATAAGCGCGGGGTTCTTTCTTATTATGGCCGCGCGCGGACAGCAAGAAAGTACGCATATTTTATGGAGCGTTGTTCTATCCGCCGTTTATATTGCTATATTCGCAATTTCAGCAGCCATAAATAAACCGCAGCAGTCCGACAAACGCGACCCCGAAAAGCCGCGCAAAAAGAACCACATTTTGAAAATCGCGCTTCTTTTGATAATTATTACCGAACTTTCGTTCACTTCCTTCTTGGGCGTACAATCAGTACGTACCACAACCAGGAGCAATTTCCCCTCCCAGTACGATCAGGTGCAGTATTTGTTGGACGCACGGCAAACACCTGAAAATGATTTCCACAGGACGGAAATGACCAGATGGCTTACGCTAAACGACAGTTCGCTTTACGGCTTTAGCGGGATCTCTCTCTTTTCCTCACTCGTCAATGCAGACGTTACTAATTTCATGACGGGAATTGGTCTGCCCAGCTGGGACAGGGGTAATCGGTTTTATTACGCCGAGACTTCCCCGTTGACAGATGCATTTTTGAACATACGATATTTGATCAGCCGCGACGGCTACATCGTCGATAACGGCACTCACTGGAACAGAGTCGCTTCAATTGACGGCTCCGCTTTGTTTGAAAACAATCACCACTTGCCGTTAGGATTCATGGTAAATGAAGAGGTCGCCGGTTATGTGAGCGATGACACCAATCCGTTTAATTCACAGAATGACTTGTTCCGCCGGGCAACTGGTTTGGATGGCGATCTGTTTACTATTATTGATATCGTCCATGTGGGACACCAAAATTATCGTGTTGGCCGCCGCGGGCTGGGTGACTACACCTTTACAATGGACGACGGCGAGACAGAAGGCAGATTCAGGTGGAATTTCGAGATGCCGGCTGATGTATCGTTATACGCTTTTGCCAGGATATCAGGAACTAATTACGCAAGGGTTTTGAGCGACTATTCCCATCTGCGCGGTGTAGATATCAGAAGGCCATATATCTTCCGTATGGGTGGTTTCCAGGAGGGGCAAATAGTTTCAATAGAAGCTGACTCCACCACAAGAAGCGGCACCGCCGATATTTTTGTGGCTATTTTTAACGAAGACCTCTTCCAACGCGGCTTTGAGCTGTTAGCCGCCGAAACCTTACAGCTAACTGAATTCTCCGACACGAGAATAACAGGCCAGATAACAGTATTAAACGACGGGTTGCTGTACACCTCTATCCCTCATGCAGGCAACTGGAGAGCTTTTGTAAATGATCAGGAGACTGAAATCGTGACAATTGACGGCGCGATGGCCGCGGTCAGGTTAGAGGCGGGAGAGCATACTGTCGAATTTAGGCATCATAATAGCAGTCTCAATGTCGGTATCATTATCAGTTTGGTTTCGCTTGTGGTATTTTTCGCCTCGTTCACGGTGGAAAATTCATTGAAGCAAAGAAAGAAAAAATGAGAATAGGCAAAGAAATCCTCCGGCTTCGCCGGAGGATTTCTATTTTTTAAACACTATTTTCTTGCTTGCCAGATAATTTAACGTAATCACAAATACAGATGCACCCAGCTTTGATATAATCGGGTTATAGTGCAGCACATCGACCAAGACAATGAGCAACGCGGTGTCTATAGCATACGTTACAAGTCGGCTGGATAAAAACTTTAAAAACTCTTTTGCCACGTTTTTGCCGGAAAAATTATGCGCCTTAAAAACCCAAAGCTTATTTGCCGTAAATGCAAATATGATCGCCAAAAAGTGCGAAATAGTGTTTGCCCAAACAACCCTAAGACCTAAATATATAAGTAGGCTGTATGTCGCAAACCCGATAATAGTTGTCCCTATCCCAAAAAGAACGTAAGTCACAACTTCGCGCGTTAATGGCTTTTTCAGTATTTTTTTCGATAAATTGTCAAGGAGTTTCACCCTTACTTCTCCTCATTTGGAAGATTGTTTTCTTTAACTATATAAATAGGTCTTCCTTTCGCTTCTAAATAAGATTTTGCGACATACTGCCCTAATATACCCGCGCAGAACAATTGAATACCGCTGACAAACAGGACTATGAAAACCGTAGAGGCCCAGCCTTGCACAGGGTCACCGTAAATCAGCCAGCGCACCACTATAAATATCGCGCCGAAAATAGAAATCAGAAAAAACAAAATTCCGAAAAATGATGAAATCGCAAGCGGCCTCACGGAAAATGCAACTATGCCGTCTAGGGAGTACATGAAAAGCTGCCAAAAGCTCCACTTCGTATTCCCCGCCACTCTGGGTACATTTTGATACTCTATCCATTTTGTAGAAAATCCAACCCAGCTGAACAGTCCCTTAGAAAATCTGTTATATTCTTTCAGCATCAGGACGGCATTAACCACCTGTCTTGTCATCATCCTGAAATCGGTGGCGCCGTCAACCATTTGGGTTTGCGAAATTTTGTTTATCAGACGGTAGAACCTTTTTGAAAAAAATGAACGCAAAGGCGGTTCACCGGCGCGATTGGTCCGTCTGGCCGCCACGCTATCAAAACCCTCATCAACAATCCCCGAATACATTTGGGTTAGAAGCTCCGGCGGATGCTGCAAATCCGCGTCCATAACCGCCACAAGATCACCTGTGGATACTTCAAGGCCGGCCAGTAAAGCGGCCTCTTTGCCAAAGTTGCGTGAGAACGAAATATACTTAACTTGCGGATTCTCTTTCGACAAAGTCCGCAAAACCGAAAGCGTACCATCGGTCGAGCCATCGTCAACGAAAATAAGCTCGAACACAACGTCTGGCATCTGTGACGCAATCGCTGTAATCCGGCTTAAAAATAGAGGAATACTCTCCTCTTCGTTGAAACATGGAACTACAATACTAAGCTGTTTTGTATCTGCCATCCCCACACCTCTGCAAAAGGATATAACATCGCGTTTCTATTCTAATTCTGGTGCGGATGAGGTGACTCGAACACCCACGCCTCTCAGCACAGGAACCTAAATCCTGCATGTCTACCAATTCCATCACATCCGCACATACTTGTACTATCTGATTTTAACACAGCATAAAGTTTTTTGTCCAACTTTTTTTCAAAAAAGTTGGCCGTCGGAGACGTGAGCCTTATACTCCCGCGCGGCATCAAGCTGCTCTTCGGCGCTTGTAAGCGTTGTCGGCGTTATATTCTCGCCGCCGATAAGGCGCGCTATTTCCCTCTTGCGCCCTTCGGTATCGAGCATCGCCACGTGCGTAAACGTCTTTCCTCCGCTAACGCTCTTTTGTATCTCAAACTGCGTGTCCGCCATCGCGGCAATCTGCGGCAAATGCGTCACGCACAGTACCTGACGCCGATGCGCAAGCTTTTGCAGCTTTTCGCCAACCCTCTGCGCCGCAATGCCGGACACCCCACTGTCAACCTCGTCGAACACCATCGTACCGGTGTCTTGATCTCCGCTGAGCACATTTTTAAGCGCGAGCATTATCCTCGACAGCTCCCCGCCTGACGCAATCCGGCTGATCCTGCCCGGTTCTTGCCCCGCGTTTGCTGACATCAGAAAACGCACCTCGTCGCACCCAGTCTCATTCAGCTCATACCGCGCACCAAACTCAGCCTTGAACTTCACGCCCGGCATGTTAAGTTGTGACAGCTCGTCCATAACGCGCTCTTCAAGTTCCGTCGCGGCCGCGCGGCGCAAATCTGAGAGTTTTTCGGCAAGCCGCTTTGCCTCCTGCCGGCACGCATCCAATTCGCTCTCGAGTTTTTGCAGCCTGTCAGTTGAATCCTCAATGTCGGAGAGTTCGGCGCGGGCCTTCTCCAAATGCTCCAGCGCCTCATTCTCGCCGCCGTATTTGCGCGTGACGCGCCGCAGGCTATCGAGCCTGCTCTCAAGTTCATCAAGCTCGCCTGGCGAGAAGTCCAGCTTCGCGCGGACATCGCGAAGCTCGTCCGAAATATCCTGCACAGTGTACCCAACGTCGAGCAAGCGTTCACCCAGCGCGCGCAAATCATCAAAATATTGCGCGGCGCGGTCAATCTGGCCCTGCGCGTCATTTATCAGCGCGACTGCCCCGCCTGTACTCTCGCCGCCGTACAGCGCCTCAAACGCGGCCTCCACCGCTTCGGTCAGCTTTGACGAGTTAACCAGCATGTCGCGCCTACTTGAAAGCATATCAAACTCGCCGAGCTTTACTTTTGCTCGCTCGATTTCTTCTATCTGGTATTTTAGGGCGTCGATCCGGCGCTCTTTTTCGTCCTCGTCGAGTGTGAGTTTATCTATCTCGGCTCTTTTCGCCTTAAAATCCCTAAACGCCGCCTTATAAGTCTCAAGCGCGCCTCCCAGAGAGCCGAACAGATCGAGATATGTAAGATGACTGCCCTCGTCAAGCAGTTTCCTGCCGTCGTTTTGCCCGTGTATGTCAATAAGCTGCGCGCCCAATTCACGAAGCTGCGCCGCCGGGACCGGCGCGCCGTTTACGCGACATGTGCTTTTCCCGTCGGCCGATATTTTGCGCGTGATGAAAATCTCGCCGCTCTCGTCCGGCTCGATTCCGTTATCCTCAAGCCAGGTTGTTAAGTCGCTCTCAAATACGGCCGTTACCGACGCGGCATCGGCACCGGTTCTTATTATCTCGCGCGAAGTCCGCCCGCCAGTCACAGCGGTCAGCGCGTCGATGACTATCGATTTTCCCGCGCCGGTCTCACCCGTCAGAACATTTAGTCCCTGGGTAAACTCAATATCCGCCTTTTCGATCACGGCTATGTTTTCAATATGGAGTAGTTTTATCATAGCGCACCACCCTATTTGAGCATGTCTTCTATCTCTTTGCAAAACCGTTCAGCGGCCGCGATATCGCTCATCGCGAGAAACCCCGTGTCATCGCCGGCGAGCGAACCCACAAGGCTTCTTATACCCATCGAGTCGATCGCGCCGCACGCGGCCGATGCGAGACCCGGCAGCGTTTTTATCACAACAATGTTCATCGCGCAGGCGTATGATGTCACGCTTTCCTTAAAAATCGACTTGAGCCGCGCCGTCTGATTCCGTTTTTCCGGCCGATACCCGGCGATGTACCGATACCCGCCCTGCGGCGTCAGCTCTTTTACAAGATACATATCCCTGATATCTCTCGACACTGTCGCCTGCGTGCTTGCGATCCCAACTTTTAAAAGCTCTTCGATCAACTGGTTCTGCGTTTCAACGTCAACTGACTCGATGATCTTTAGTATGGCGTCCTGGCGATCCTTTTTCATGATCTTTCCCCCAACTTTTCGCTCACTTTTTTATAAAAACTGCTGTTTGAAACACGCACAAATTGTGTAAACTTCTCGGATCTATTCACATTTACAACGTCGCCATGCAACACCCCAACTAAGCCGCAGCCGTCAACCGACATATACGCAGAATTTTGCTTCCTATGCCCGATTTCGACCGATACACGCCTGTCCGGTGCGAGGACGAACGGCTTTGCCTCAAGCACATGCGCACATATTGGTGTGATGATTATATTATAGGCCGAAGGCTCTACAATCGGGCCGCCGGCCGCCATCGAATACGCGGTGGACCCGGTCGGCGTCGCGATAACGGCCCCGTCACCGGAAAAATGCGATATCTTCTGCCCGTTTCCGAACAGCGTAAGGTCGATCACTTTATTCGCACCGCTGATTACAACGTCGTTTAACGCAAAGTCCGTGTAAACCGTCTCGCCATCTCTTGTCAGCTCAACGTCAAGCATCATGCGGCGGTCGATCCCATACTCGCCGCGCGCGGCCTGCTCAATAAGCGCGATATCCTCCGTCTCAAGCTCCGCCATAAAGCCCTTGCTGCCCATGTTCACGCCGAGTATCGGAACATCGTATTCCGCCGAGACGCGCGCCGCTTTCAAAATCGTCCCGTCGCCGCCGAATGTGATTATCATCTCCGCGTGCGGCAATGTCTGGTCAAGCTCCGCCTTTGTTATCAAACTTTTGTCGTCCGCAAACATCGGGCATATGACAACTCGTCTACCAAGCTTTGAGAGCATTTTTTCAACCCTGCGCGTCATTTCAAAGCCGACGTCCCGCTCCGCGTTAGCGTACAGTATTATCGTGTTTTTCATGTAAGTCAAACTCCTCATGCGATGCCGACACTACTGCGTCCGTGTCGATGTTCTCCGCGTCTCCGTCAACGCTCAGCCAGCCCAAATACTCAATGTTGCCCTCCGGGCCTTTTACCGGCGAGAACGTCAGTCCCTTTACGCAAAATCCGGCATCAAATGCGTCATGCAAGAACTTATCAAGCACTTCTTTGTGCGTCTCCGGCTCACGCACGACGCCTTTTTTTCCGACCTTTTCGCGCCCTGCCTCAAACTGCGGTTTTATCAGGCAAATCGCCTCGCCACGCTCCGTAAGCAACGACCGCACCGCCGGCAGAACCAGTTTCAGCGATATAAACGATAAGTCAATAACCGCGAGGCTCGGTTTTTCAACAAACATATCCGGCGTAAGATTTCTCGCGTTTGTCCGCTCCATCGTGATTACCCGCGGATCGGACCGAACGCTCCACGCGAGCTGACCGTACCCAACGTCAACGGCGTACACCAGCCTCGCGCCGTTTTGCAGCAGGCAATCGGTAAACCCACCAGTGGACGCGCCGCAGTCAATGCACACCCGATCCTGCGCCGAAACGCCGAAGTATCGCAACGCCTTCTCTAACTTCAACCCACCCCGGCTGACGTATTCCAGCCCCGCGCCGCGGACCTCAAGGGCAGCTCCGTCATCTATCTGCATACCGGGCTTCACCGCCCGCGCCCCGTCTGCGAATACGACGCCGCTCATTATAAGCGCCTTCGCACGCTCGCGGCTCTCGGTAAGTCCGCGCTCTACCAAAAGAGTGTCAAGCCTTGTTTTGCTCATGTCGCGTCTCCGTTTATCAGCGGAGAGTACATCATGACGGCGTGGTTTTCCACAATAAGTTCATCATCAATCAGCAAATTGTCCAAATCATACTTCTTCCTAAAAATAAGATTGTGCCGCGTGTATCCGCCCCAGTATTGAATTTGTATGAAATGCTCCTTTTCATAAACTTCATATCTGCACTCGGGAGGCTTGTCCGATTTCCACGCCCCCTCCAGGTCATCGTCGGCGACCCTCAGTGTAAGCTGAAATTTCTGCCACGTGTTATTTTTTATCATCAAGTCTCCATAGTTATAAAAACATGTCGCACCACTTCCGAATGGCTGTGTCCGCTCAAAATCAGGAAAGACGTCATACCCGTGGCGGTGGCGTTCGGTCACCGTGAGCGGGGTGTGCATCGTCAGCCAGAATATCAGGTTGGACAATTGGCACAGACCTCCGCCAATTCCGGCTTTGACCGAGCCGTTTTTCAAAATCATGCCGTTCAAATAGCCTTTGCGCCTTGAGGGTTTGCCGATAAGTTTCCAGTACGAAAATGTTTCCCCTGGATAGATTATCACGCCGTTTACTTTTTCAATCGCAATCCGCAAATTTGTCACTTTATTATGCTGCAAATGCATGTCCGCGTCCTTTAGTTTTCGGAGCAGCGGGGTTTTATGCGAAAAATGCTCGTAACTTAATTCATCAGCCATACCTTTCCGAGCGAATTTTATACCGCCAAATATCCAAAATATATGCCGCTTGAACGTAAAGTAAGTTCTGCCCAGCATCAACCGAACGGCGCTTCTGCTTTTTGTTTTTTGCACATAACGTTCCATTGCGCTACTTCAAATCCTCTCTAATCGCCCTTACAACACTACCACTGTCGATTTTGCAAAATTTCCGCAAATCTTCAACATCGCCGCACGACGGAAAAACCTCGCCTGTATTCATCAATATTACGTTTTTCAAAGCCACTTTATCCAGCGAGATCGTCGCCGCTATGTTCTCGCCAACGCAGCCCCGCCCGGCACATTCTTCAAGAACCAGCAGCCTATCTGTTTTTGCGACTGAGTCTTCAATGGTTTTATAATCAATCGGGTTTATAAAGCCCAGCTTTATGATCTCAACAAAAATTCCGTCGCGTGCCAGCTCCCTCGCGGCCGCAAGCGCCGTGTTTACGCTGATGCCATATGTAACAATCGTATAGTCGCGCCCCTCTAGTACGCATTTGGCCTGATCCGCTCCGCCGTCGGTGTACTCGCCCTCACCGCCGCGCGGGTATCTGATCGCGACCGGCCCGGTGATCTCCTGGACGCTCAGGCGGAGCATGTCGGAAAGTTCCGCAAAACTCGCGGGACACAGCACCGTCATGCCTGGGATAGACGTGAGAAACGCCACGTCAAACACACCTTGATGCGTCTCGCCGTCGCCCGGGACAAGTCCCGCCCTGTCAACCGCGAGGACAACGTGAAGTCCGCTTATCGCAATATCATGAATCAGCATGTCGTATGACCGCTGCAAAAACGTGGAATACACCGCGAAAACGGGGATCATCCCTTGCGCCGCCATGCCCGCGGCCATTACCGCCGCGTGCTCCTCCGCTATGCCGACGTCGAAGAACCGCTCCGGGTACCGCTCCGCGAAGCCGTGCAGCCCCGTTCCGTCCGTCATTGACGCTGTTATCGCGCAAATCCTTGGGTCACGCTTTGTGATCTCTTCAAGTTCTTGTCCAAAAACGGACGAAAACGTCTTATTTCCTCCGCCGTTTACCGCGCCGGTTTTATAGTCAAACGGCGCGACACCGTGATATTCCTCCGGCGAATTTTCAGAATAACTGTATCCCCTGCCCTTTTGTGTTATCACGTGGACGACAACAGGCTCGTTCAAGCTCTTCGCCCAAGAAAGCGCCCTTTGAAGCGTCTTCAAATCATGCCCGTCAAGCGGCCCTATATATTGAAGCCCCATCTCTTCAAACATACTGCAATTGAGCAGTGTTTCTTTAATCGCGCGTTTAATACTGTGCGTGAATTTATATATGGCTCGTCCGCCGGGCAGTATTTCCAAAAAGCGTTTGTACCGCCTTTTAAACACGGCGTAAGACGGTTTCATCCTCTTGCGCGAGAGGTACCGCGCCATACCGCCGACGTTGCCGTTTATCGACATGCCGTTATCGTTTAGGATTATCACCATCGGCTCACCGGATTCGCCCGCGTCTGAAAGCGCTTCATACGCGAGACCCCCGGTCAACGCGCCGTCGCCAATGAGTGCGATAACAGAAAAATCAGCGTGCGTAAGCGTTCGCGCACGCGCCATGCCGAGCGCCGCCGATATCGACGTTGAGGCATGTCCCGCTATAAGCGCGTCGTGTACGCTCTCTGACGGTTTCGGAAAGCCTGAAAGCCCCCCGAACTGCCGAAGGGTATCAAAATCGTCGCGGCGGCCGGTCAGCATCTTATGAACATAGCACTGATGCCCGACGTCGAAAATAAGCTTGTCCTTTGACGTATCAAAAATTCTGTGTATGGCGACCGTAAGTTCGACCACGCCAAGGTTTGACGCCAGATGTCCGCCTGTTTCAGCGACGCTTTTTATTAAAAACTCACGTATTTCCGCGCACAGTTCACTAAGCTTATCTTCCGACAGCTCTTTTAGTTCCGCCGGTGAATTAATTTGTATATTCAATGGCGTTTGCCCCTCATCTTGAAAAAGTTAATCAATTTCCCAACCCGCAGTACAATCGACGTACTCTTATTAAACGCGAAAGCCTTCGCGACCGCTTTCCCGCCAACCGACAAACCGGTGACCGCGCCTGTCATAAGCAGTGAGAGCAGCAGGCTCTCGGTGTTAAAGCTTTGCATAAGCCTCGCGGCAATAAGCGCCGCCGTGGCCCCGCTTATGATCCCGGTGACGTCGCCGACAACATCGTTGCAAAAACTTGTCACCCGGTCGGCGTTTTTCTTTAGCCGCAGTGACTCCTTCGCCCCTCGTTGCCGATGCGCCGCCATTGAGTGAAACGGAGCCTCCGGCGCCGCCGTCACGGCGATTGCGATTATATCAAAAATTATCCCAAGTATAATAAAAACCGCCAAAACCGCGAAAGCCACAATATACCCCGCCCTGCCAAGAATTTCAGTGGAGAGCAGCGTAAAAATCATCGAAGCCACAACGCTGATCAGGACAATCTTAATTACCCATCTAAAATTAGTTTTAATCTTCATTTTAACTGCGCACCTAAAAAGTTGCTTTGGGTTCTAGGGGCTTAGCCCCTAGTTTTCGCCGAAAGGCGAAAAGAAATCAAATTCGTCCGTAGGCGGATTCATTCCGCCGCAGGACACTGCTGCCCGCGCCGACCGCGACGCGGCCGCCTCCGCCGTGCGTAGGCGAGGGGGGTATCGACCCCAGCGGGGTCGTATCTAGGGGGACAGCGTCCCCCTAGACTACAGTGGCAGCGGGCGGAGTAAATCTTACGGCTTAGGTCGGGCAGGATTTCCCCCGCGGTTTACCTCCCGTTGCCGGCGAGGCGGTTTCCCATTAAACCCGCGTCCGAAGCGTTGCCAGCTCCGATTGCCCGATTGCCACTTAGTCCGCACTGCAATCCCCCGCCCGCCTCGGGAGCCAATTCACTCCCGAACAGCCTAGGTGTTTTCCACAAACAGTCTTACCGTCTCTTAGCCTCTTTTGCAGAAAATATTTCAAGGGACACTTCACCGTTTCCGCCTGGCCTAGGCAAAAAAGCTCTACTCCCCTATCCGCATTTACCACTCAAGGCAGGCTACTCTACACACAGCACTAAGCTTTCGCCCGGGTGGCTACAAGCCGCCCAACGCACCGCAATGCAGGTTCAAGCCTGATTCGTACCGACCCGGCACAAGATCAGGTCTCCGCACAAACAGGGTCGACTTCTTCATGCCATTGAAGACCGCCCTGAGAGCGCAAGTGTGCATACGCACACTTCCTCCCAGCACCCACCCCAAACTGGGCGTTCAAAGCAGACACAAGGAGTTTCACAGATATGCCCTTCAAAGGATTTTTAGGCCCTTCCTGGTAGACGGCAGTTCAGACTAGGATACTGCGCCGCTGTGATTTATCATTTTACCAATTTCCATAAGAATATTCAATACTTTCTTTTTTCAAGCATTCGCGCAAGCCATATTAGAAAATCAGTATCGTTAAACTTGCCCTCTATCGCCGCAATCGCTTTTCCCGTCTCCGTCTGGACAACGCGCCGGCACTCTTCGGCGTTATCGGCATGATCCAAAATATCATCCTGTGCCTGAAACGCTAACCCTAACGCCGTGGCATACCGCTCGGCGGCAGTAACCTGCTCCGGCATCCCGCCCGCCGAGATAACGCCAATCCGGGCCGAGGCCGCCAGAAGTGCCGCTGTCTTCAGCTTGTGGATTTCCGTAAGCTCATCGCCCGTGACGTCACCATGAAGCAAGTCCAAATACTGCCCGCCGCAAATCCCGTGCGGCCCGGCGGCCGCGGCCAGTGTTTTGCCCATCTCGACCAAACGCTCCGGCGGCAAATTGGATTTCAGCAGCGTCTCAAACGCCGCCGCCTGCAGCGCGTCACCGGCCAGTACCGCGACGCACTCGCCGTATTTTATGTGGTTCGAAGGTTTCCCGCGCCGTGTATCATCGTCGTCCATACAGGGCAGGTCGTCGTGGATCAGCGTATACGCGTGAAGCATTTCAACGGCGCACGCGGCGCTCATCGCGTCTTCAATCGCCCCGCCAGACGCCTCGCAGAATTTTAGGCACAGCACGGCGCGGATGCGCTTACCTCCGCCAAGCAGGCTGTAGCGCATCGACTCTAGGAGCGTCGCGTATTTCGCGTTTTCGGTGTTAAAGTATCCTTCGAGCTGTCGCTCGATTTCCGCCTGACAACGCTGAAATTCCGTCGACATCGTGTTATTCGTCTCCATCAAATTCCAATTCCTCCGGTGCGCCGCCCGCGCCTTTTTGAAGTCGGACCACCTTCTGCTCGGCGCTATCGAGCATTTTGCCGCAGTTTTTAATCAGCTTCGCACCCTCCTCGAACATTTCCAGAGACTTGTCCAGCGGCGCATCGCCTTTTTCCAGCAGTTTTACGATTTCATCGATCCGCGCGACCGACTGCTCAAACGTTAATTTCTTTTCCTGTGCCATACTACGCTCCTATTCAACAACGCATTTTATCTCATCTTTTTTCATCCGCACCGTTATTCGATCTCCCGGCTTAACATCGGTTGCCTTCTTTACCACTTTGCCGTCCTCACGGCGCGCTATCGCATATCCGCGGCCTAATACTTTGAGCGGACTCATCGCATCCAGCGCGGCGGCAAGGCTCGCGTATTTCTCGCGCTGTGAATAAATCTTTACCCGCATCGCTCCAGAAAGGCCGTCGTGCAAACGATCAAGCAGCAACCGCTTGTCGTCGATATAATATTTTGGGCTTTGCAACACACGTCTGCTTGAAAGTTCATCAAGCCTCTGCCGCCGCGATTTGATCTCTCGGCTCACCGCCGCAAACGCCCTAATCTCCGCCGCGCCAAGTGCATCGTATACCTCGTTTATATCAGGCACAGCAAGCTCCGCAGCGTTTGACGGCGTTGCGGCGCGCAAGTCGGCGACAAAGTCCGAGATCGTGACGTCCGGCTCATGCCCAACGGCGGAGATCACCGGTATCGCGGAATCAAATATCGCACGGGCAACGCGCTCGTCATTAAACGCCCAAAGATCCTCAATACTGCCGCCGCCACGACCGGTTATTATGAGGTCGGCTATGTTGTGTGCGTTGGCATACCGTATCGCTCCGGCGATCTCCGGCGGAGCTTCAATTCCCTGCACACGCACCGGCATGACGATCACTTTCGCCGCCGGCCAGCGCGCGCCCAAAACCCGGATAATATCGCGCACCGCCGCCCCGGCCGACGACGTTATCACCGCGATCGTACCGGGATAGCGTGGCAGAGGCTTTTTGTACTGCTCGTCGAACAGGCCTTCTTTGCCGAGCTTGTCCTTAAGCTGCTCAAACGCAACGTAAAGGTCGCCCACGCCGTCCGGCGTGAGCGCGTTCACATATAGCTGGTACGCGCCGTCGCGCGGGTAGACCGACAC
>Ga0123355_10009181_pt1 | contig 15004 bp, 10 predicted proteins | sample TergutEmb28metaG_3_FD_89872 | JGI IMG/M metagenome (GOLD analysis project Ga0123355, IMG submission 89872) | Embiratermes neotenicus P1 segment gut microbial communities from Petit-Saut dam, French Guiana - Emb289 P1 | ecosystem: Host-associated > Arthropoda: Insects > Digestive system > Gut ...
ACTGGAATGGCTTCAGCGACTCAGCCTGGAAAAGCGCGAGGGATACGGGAGCTCTAAGCTTCATGGGCTACAAACAGGTGCAGGATTTGGCCGATCTATACGGGCAGCAGGACATCGTGAATGTAGCGGCGCAGCGGCTCTTTGAGGAGCAGCCGAAGGCACTTGCTCCCTTGTTCATCGCGACAAACGTGGACAAGACCTCAGATGCGGATCTCGAGAGAGTTCAGTCCCGTACCGCCGATGTGTTGGTCAGCGTGCGGGTTCTGGAGCAGATTCTGACGCAGTTGAAGCAGCAGTATCAGGATACGTTGAAAAAAATGTGATGGCTGTTCCTGGGTGCGGTTCTCGCTGGCAATTTCGCCTGGTTGACCGAGATTCGCTCGCGACGGTCAGTCGCGGCGCTTCGGGTCAGAAATCCCGGGGCGCAACACCAGTTGCTCGGCGGGGGTGAAGGCGTGGGTGCGGATGAGCAGCGTGCTGACCAGCGAAGTTAGCCCCGAGGCCGCAAAGATCATGGCAAGAACCACAAACTGATAGATGGCGGCATACACGGGCCGTGCACCCGAGAGCAGCATTCCCGCCATCAGTCCGGGTATCCAGACAATGCCAAGAGAACGAAGGGAATCAATCGCGGGAATCAGACTGGCTTCAAACGAGGTTTGAACATAAGGAGCCACACTTTGGCGGGGATCGGCGCCCAGGGCCAGAGCCGTCTCAATTTCGCCGGTATGCGCGAGTACGTCAGAACGGAACCGGTTGAGGGCCAGACCATTGGTGTTCATCGCATTCGCGATGAGCATACTTCCCACCGGGATCAGCGCGGTGATCGCCGTGTCAATGACTCCGAGCAATGTCATCACGGCGATGACCGATCCGGCTCCGCACGCGATCGAATAAGCAGATACCTGGAATGATCCTGGGACGCCCTTGGCGCGCTTTGCAGATGTGGCGCCGGCGGCGATGATCATGGCGGCGAGCAGAAACGCACCGGTCCAGCGCGGGGCCCGCAGCATGATGACGAGCACCGAACCTACAGCGATGATCTGCACCAGCCCGCGCAGCAAGGCCATCGCCGCTTCGCTCTCCAGGTGGATTTTCCGTCTCCGCGCCACGAGAACCACTCCATAAGCGAGTGCTGCTGCGGCGATGGCTTGCGCGAATCCGAGTTGCAATTGATTGGTGAACAGCCGACTAAGCATGGAGGACCTCGCTAACCGCACCGATTCGAGTCATGTGCCCGTGGTCAAGAACCATCACGCGAGTCGCCATCCGTGCAGCTTGCGCCGTGTCATGGGTCACCATCAAGCAAGTAAGATGAGTCTCCCGGATGATGTCGTGGATGAGGGATTCGACTCCTGCCTTGGCCTCGTCATCCAGAGCGGAGGTGGGCTCGTCCAACAGGAGTACGATGGGCGAATTGGCGAGCGCCCGAGCCAGGGAGACTCGTTGTGCTTCGCCGCCGGAAAGGTTGGTCACGTCCCGCAGTGCGTAGCCGGCCAGTCCGACGCGGGCGAGCAATTCGTCCACTCCTGACTCGGACATCTCTTTGCCCCACTGCCGCGGTCCGAAACTGACATTCTGGTACACGGTCCCGGGAAACAGGAAGGCACGCTGGTTGACCATACCGACCTTGCGGCGAAGGTCCCGCGGCGGAATCTGATGGTAGTCGACATTCTCGAGAAATACTGACCCGGACGTCGGCTCGTCCAACCGGTTGAGCAGACGCAAGAACGAACTCTTGCCCGAACCGCTGGGCCCGACTACGGCCAATATTTCCCCACGCTGGACTTCTACGCTGATGTCGGCTACCAGCGTCAGCGAGCCGATGCTGCGGCTCAAATGCGCTGTTGTTAGTACATTCACAATCGTCTCTCCCGCGCTCGGCGCGTCCGATGCCGAGGCCTCACTCGCGTGCCACATTTCGTCTTCGCTCGTGACTTCTCCCATCCCGCCTCTTGGGCACCCGGCGCATCTCGGTCATGACACTATGGTCCGAACAAGATCCCGATGCCAGCCGTTGCCACCATGGCCAAAGCACCCCACAATGTGACGCGCCCGGCTCCAAGCCATGCCAAAGATCCTCCGGACTTAGCGGACACACCGCGCTCAGTAGAGTGAGGCAGAGCCGGGAACCGACTGGCACGGCGATGACAAGTGTGGACTGCGCGCCTACACGGCGCTAAGAATCGGCAGGGTGCCTCCTGAGTCAACAGCTTTTCGGAAAGGCCAAGCTCGCATCGCGCATGGGCCCGCAGCGAAAACGCGGATATCCCGACAGTCACGACGCTCATTAAAAAGGGTACACCTCTCCCGGTTGAGGCTCTCGGCTCAGCCGGGACGCTCACCTACTTCAAGCGGTCGAAGGCGGTGCTGGTAGTTCGACAGGGCGCAAACCACAGTTCCCGATACCGGGCGCAACGGCTGGCGGCTGCCCTGCAGTTGCTGTTTGGAGAGGCAGTACCTGAGAAATAGGGCAAGCCGCTCGCATTTGATTTCGAGTTGACCGCGTAGTCATGGATCACGAGCGATCGGAAAGGTGCGCTGAGCGCCGTCAATCGAAGTTGACACAGACTGACCGCTCCCTCTTTCCTCTTTCCTCTTTCGTCACACAGCTCTCGCAGCGCCAAAAGCCCGGAATCGGCTGCAGCACATAATCCGGCATTTCTGATGTTTCACCCACGGAACACCATGTTGGTCCACCTTCTGCTGATTCAGGGAATTTAAGCTGCGCGCAAGCAACGAAATGGGTCTCAACCGGCTTTTTGGGTAGCGAAACGAAAATCGGCCGCAGCGTGTACCATGCACGAAAAGGAGATCGGGCTGATGGCGAGTCTTTTCGAACGCTTACGCAGTTTTCGCCTTTGTCGGCGCCAAAGCTGGAGATCAGCTTCGCGGGCCATGAGGGTCTGCTTTTACGCTGCCGTCTTCTCACTTTTTGCCTCCGTCGAAGTTTTGATTTTGTTAATGCGCACCACCTATCTTTCGCCGCTCCAAATCTTCTTGAACATCGTGGTTTTCGGTGGATTTGGCGTTGCTTACGTAGCCGTCTCGATCTGGCAACGCTACTGGCTTATCCCGGTGCTCATGATCGTTCAGGTCGTTCTCTCCGCTCGGGTTGGCGCACACTACTACCATACGGGATCGCAACTGATTGCCGCCGGGTCGCCAATGCACCGGCAACTCGAGGTGCTGGGGATCATTGGTATTGTGTCGGTGTCGCTCGGCTACGCGTTTTTCATTACGTTTATCGCCCGTCAGGGTGTGCGCTACTTTCGAGCCCGCAACGAAATTGCGATGGCCGCCGAAATTCATCGAGCGCTGGTGCCGCCGATTCACAAGACCATTCGATCGTTTGAAATCTACGGGATCTCGGTTCCGAGCGGGGAGGTAGGCGGCGATTTGGTGGACGTCGCCGGGGATGGGGAGTCGTGGACGGGATACGTGGCGGACGTCTCGGGCCACGGTATCTCCGCCGGATTGCTGATGGCCATGTTCAAGACGGCCGTGCGTACCAGGGTGAAAGACGCGTCTGCAACTGAACTGCTGGAAGACGTTCATCGTGCGCTGTACCCGCTGAAGTCCCCCAACATGTTCGCCACGGTTGGAGTTCTGCAATGGACTGGGGAAATTTTCAACCTGACACTCGCAGGACACCTCCCCTTACTGCACTACGTGCAGTCTTGCGGTGAGGTCAGGGAGTATCCCGCGCTCGATCTGCCATTGGGAATTCTTGCGGACCAGACCTTTCACTCGAGGGCAGTGGTTTGTCAGACTGGCGACATCTTTGTACTCCTCACCGACGGACTGACGGAAGTTTTCGACAGACGCGGAACAGAAATGGGAATCGCACCCTTAAAGGAAGTGCTCGGAAGATCGGCAAGTCAGGAACTGCCTGAACTTTTCGGCAGCATGCGCGCGACGGCGCTCAATTTCGGGAAACAGGATGACGACCAAACTATGCTAATTGTTCGATGTTTGTAAGAGCGCCGATGGTAGAGCTCTCTCATTGCAAACCCTTCGTTTAAACCCCCAGGTTCGACACGACGAACGGTTGCCGACGGGGGCGCGCCCGGCCTGGTGGTGTACATGGCACATGTTTCGTTTGCCCTGGTGTACTCCGGATGGACGCCCAGGCTAGCCGTGATGATGACGGTACCCATCGCGAACAGAAGTGTCGTCATTCGCACGACGTCGAACCTCTTCGAGAGCCTTATCTTATCTATGCGGCCCGGCTGTTCGCCTGCTGTCCCCTTTCTGCAACCTCTCCCAGAAGGGCTTGCACCAGGGCAGCAAAGAGTAGCAGTATCCCAATCCCAGTGATGACGACCCCGGCCATTGCAGGCCAGCCATCGGTGTGGATGACGACCTGCAGCGACGCTGCGGCAGCTGGATGCGCCACACCGAAGCTAATCGTGCTGTCGTGAGAGTAGTCGAGGATCAGTCCCAGTCCCAATCCCAGGAACAAAATCGAAGCCACCAAGGTGCGCGCATAGGTCATAGACACATCGCTCCCTTTGTTGCCAAGGATGGTACGCTCTGGAACATGAATGTCCAACAATTTTTTGACCGCTCGAAATCACCCAAAATCCCATGGCGTGATTCGATGACTCCTCTGCGTACAGATCCGTGCCAACGAATGCGCGGACCCGCTGCGAGAGGATCTTCTTTCGGGACATTCGAACTTCTTGTCGATGACGGGTCTGGCACTGCTGATCGATTCTCCATCGCGCACCCCGGCCCGAGTCTTTGGCTTGACCAGAGCTTCCTGCTTCCAAGCTCGCCCGCCGCCGGTCCTTCGAGGGGCACACGACCGATTCCAAATAGGTTTCGTTCGCACCGGGCTGGTCTGCCGTTTCCTCAAACGTTTTGCCGGGAAAAGTACAGGGAGCGTCAGAAGTGAACTGGCCCTGGATCGGCTGCAAGACCGAGAAAGCCTCGCCCATACGAGTGGGCTATGCAAGGCGATCAGAAGGCGTACCTTGCGCCTGCTGACGACAGTTGACACCCGGTTCCAGCTGGAATCCGCGGCGTTGTCACTTCGCAACACTTGGAATTGCCGGATTTTAGGAGCAGAATCATAAGGCAACCTTCGGTTGGTCTGTCAGGTTCTCAGTCACCAGAGTTCCGTCGCCCGTGGAGGAACACGGCCCAAAGACTTGGCGGTGCGCTCTTGCTTCTCCCCAAAGGTCTTGTTCGATTCATGGTCGCGACCGCCCCATTTGTGTTCTTCTCGGTCGCAAGGCAAACTCACGCTCAGTCGCGGGACGAGAATGCAAATGCCACTGCGTCCACGTACAAGGCAGTTTCTATCAAGCCAACCAAATCCAGTATTAATGCGGACAGGGGTGCAAAGGTTGGGCCTGACGAGTTGAGAGCGATGAACCTGTCTACGCAGGAACTCATCCAAGTCGCCTACGATGTCAAGGACGACCAAATCGTAGGAGCACCAGACTGGCTGAACTCTCAGCGATACGATATTGAAGCCAAGGCGGAAAAGCCTGTGGCAGAGCAAGGCGGCGAGAGCTTGCTTGAGAGCGGGCTTTTGTCCAAGTACTTCAAGCTGGCCGTCCACCGTGAAACCAGACTGATTCCAGTGTATGAACTGGTCATCGGGGGCGATGGTCCAAAGCTTCGAGAGTCAGTTCCTGCTGACGCAGATTCCGCCCTTCGAGTGATTCAGGTTGAGAGCGGACGGATAATGGGCCGAGAAGTCCCGATAGCTACTCTGGCAAGGATACTGTCCGAAGAGCTGGGTCGCCCGGTTCTGAACAAAACGCAACTTCCGTCTCATTACGATGTCAACCTGCAGTCGCCTGCCGCTCCCGACTCTTCTGAGCCGGCAATCTTGAATGCGGTTCAAGCCGAGTTTGGTCTGAAACTGACCCCGCAGCTGATGCCCAAGGAGTTCCTTGTCATCGACCACGTCGAAATGCCTGTGGCGGACTAGGATTGCGGTGCCTGGCTTTGGAGAGTCAAATGGCGAAACAGCGCGATTACGCTCAACGCCCGGCAGCGAGTGCCGATTCGGCTGGCCGGCAGCCATCGGGATCTGCGACCTTTCGCTTCACGGAAGCGGTGTTCGTGCTTCTCACCTGCTCACTGTGGGGGCAGCACAAGTACGCCAATAAGGCGGAAGAGACCGCCATCGAGCGTGTGAAGACCACAGAGGTCTCTTCACTGGATGGCGGTTTGCCGAAGGTGACGCTGGAGTTCTTTTTGAGCTACGAAGGCGAAGGTGCGCCGATCAAATGGCGAGTTGTCGACTGCGATCAGCTAAACGAGAATCGGTCTGTTGAGCGCGAGCAGGCTCCTGGCAAATGTGTCCAGGCCGACATCGATCTCAAAGGCGACCGCTCTGCAACGATCGTGGTCTCAGTCGGTACACTCAAGAACGGCTCGGTCGGTATTCCAGCCTTCTTCGGTGCGACGGTCAACGCCAGCGGGACGACCCATGCGGTCCGTCGCTTGAGCGATCTGCCAATGGAGTTGCAGCGTCCCCCAAAATGGCCCAGAGATTTGCCTCTTCCTGCTGTAGGCGCAGCTTCATCAGACGATGGGGCAGCCGCGGGGCAAAATGGTCTGAACGCCGCCAGACCGGCCTCCATGCCAGGCGCAGATTTTCAGACGTATCGCCAACAGCAAACGCCGGGTAGTGCACTGGCTCATTTCCGACTGGGCGAATCGTTTTTCGAGGATCGTAACTTCCAAGCGGCGGCAAATGAGTTTCGAGCGGCACTGCAGGGGGAACCGCATCCAAACTGGATTGATGCGTGGGCACACATTGACCTTGGTGAGATTTTTGACGCAACCCGCCAGCGAGATCGCGCGATCCGAGAATACCGGGCAGCAGTCGGAACACGGGACGATACAGCCGGTGCCCAGGGGATCGCGACCAAGGGTTTGGACAGCGGGATCGACAATCCAATTCTGCACCGTGTCTCTTCGGATTTCCCGGATCGAATGGTGGACATACCCGCGGAATATTCGCCGGAAGGCCGGGTAGCCGGGTTAGAAGGAACCGTCTATCTCGCCGGGACGGTTACAGCCGACGGTTCAGCCAGGGATTTGCATGTAGTTCAGCCGCTCGGACTCGGGCTGGAGGCAGCCGCTATCGCGGCCGCAAGCCAGTGGAAATTCGAACCGGCTCGAATCAACGGTGTACCGACGACCAGCTCGACCACTATTCGGGTCAATTTCCTGCTTAAGTCCAGGCAATCTCGTTGGCACTTGCTTCGTGTCGCGTTTGCTGCACCAGAGGGGGTTTCCAGGCCGCATTTTTTGAATGCGCCTTATCCCCGCGGTGAGGGAATCGGCCCAGCTGCAGCTGATGCAGCCCGTCTCCTGGCGGCAATGGGAAGGCAGGCAGTAGCCACGCTCGCCTTCGATGTGGACGAAGCTGGCCGTCCGGTCCGCATCCGTATCCAGGAAGCCAGCGAACCCGTATGGGGAGAGCAGGCAGTCTCATTGGTGAGCCGGTGGCAATTCTCGCCTGCCGAGAAGGATGACAAGCCAGTGAGTACACCCTGTACGGTCGACCTGGTTTGGGGAGAGAAAGAATTCACCCCGAACACTCTACGCGCGGCGGCCACAGAGACCACAACGGTGTATCTTTCATCGCATTCTCTTTATTAAGCCCGTTTCGGGTCAGATTTTGCATCCGTCCAAAAGGCAAGAAACCAGCTCCGCCATCTCATGAACCGTCTCGCAGCTGAACCAGAATCGGCGTGTGGTCCGACGGCTTCTCCAGCGCTCGCGGCCCTTTGTCAATCTCACAACTCTCCAGTCGTGGCGCCAGTTTCGGCGACAGCAAGAAATGGTCGATGCGAATCCCCCGGTTGTACTCAAATGCTTTCCGGAAGTAATCCCAAAATGTAAAACAGCCGCCTTCGCCCGGATGCAAATAACGAAACGCGTCGATGTAGCCCATTTCCAGATACGCGCGATAACGCCCTCTTGGCTCGGGCTGAAACAGCGCATCGTAAATCCACGAAGAAGGCTTGTGGCAGTCGATGTCCTCCGGAATCACGTTGAAATCGCCACCCACCAGCGTCGGTTTTCCGCTCTCCACCCAAATCTGCATCTGTCGCTGCAAGCGGTCCATCCAGGCCAGCTTGTAAGAAAACTTATCGCTTCCGGGCGGGTTTCCATTGGGAAGATAAATGTTGGCCATACGTATGTCGCGGATTACAACTTCCAGAAATCGCGCATGGCTGTCCGCTTCATCGCCCACAAGCGCGGTCGAAACCACGTTGATCGGCGAGCGCGACAAGATCGCCACCCCGTTATAGCCCTTCTGCGTGACCGCCGCGCTCGTATATCCCAGCTCCTGAAACAGCTCAGCCGGAAACTCGACTGCCTTCAGTTCCTGCAGCAGCAAAACATCCGGATTCCGCCGCGTGAGCCAGCCTCTGACGTGCTCCATCCGCGCCCGTATCGAATTCACATTCCAGCTCGCAATCACCATAGGCCGCGCCGTTTAGAACGGCATCATCCGAGGGTAAACCATTTTCTGATTGGTACATCAGCCCGAAAAGCTGTTTCAGCAAGCGGGGCGTCGCAGTAGTGAAGACTTCAACAGCGCACGGATTCGCCGTTCTTCGTCTGACATCCTTTAGTACACGCCATGGCGCCAGTCTGCCGTCCCGATGATGACAGTCGCGAGGTACGGTCGGCCATGCCCCCATGTCCGCCGCGGAGCATGGAAGGGAGCCAGAACTCGGTCGGCAATCATTGACAAGATAGCTGAAACACTGAGGGACGAACTTGACCTGACAGAATCCGATTCCATTTTCCGAATGGCTCAAAAATATATCTGATCAACTACGGGCGGTTTCCTGTGCGCAGGTCCGCCACACGCGCAGCAATGATTTTCCATCCAGACTCCTGTCTGGCCAGTATTAACGTCGTACGCACATCCGCATCGTGTGGCGCTGTCCCCGAACCCCGGGCGATAAGCTTAGGGTCGAGAGATGTGTGTCTGCCGTTTCTCCTTTGGTACACCTCTGCCATCACAATGTCGGGTGAGAGCTGACGGGCAACTTTGAAAACTGTGGTCAGTGGGCCGAATTCGGTAAAGAATTGACGGGCTGCAGTCCTAATGTTCACAGGTCCCAAGGCATTCTGTCCAAACGGCCCATCCCATGAGCCACTGCTGTCGAAAAGTGCAGCGTAATCATCCGCATGCTGCGCCTCCAATGCATTGTGCAGCTGGGCGAGGAAGGTTAACGCATCCTCATCGGTTCCTTCGAACGCAAGCTGTGCTAAACAGCTTCCAGTCAGAGCAACGGAAAGAGCGAGTAACAAAATGGCGTGTCTCACAGCGAACCTCCACGTCAACATGGTTTTAGCTATACGGTTGAGTTTAGTTGTGAAGTTTGCCTCTAACGATGCCGACTGATGCGGGTATCACGTTGCCGTTGCCACTCGCTGTTGTGAAATCCTCATTGCGCCCGAAAACCCCGCAGCTTACTTGAACAACACGGTGACGGTTGTGGTTGCGGTCGCTCGGTCCAGTCGCACCTCTTGGCCTGCAAACTTTTGTACAATACTCCCTGCCGCAAGCTGTTGGCTGCCTTCTGCAAGCCAATCGTTGATACGTGCCTGAGAGTACACTTCTCCCGTTTTCGGCGCGTTGTTCATCATTTTTCCTGCGAAATTTCCGGGCAGACCGACAATCCGAATGTCTTTGAAGTGAAATACCGGACCGGGATTGACGATGAAGACTTCTTCCTCCGCATTCCGTTTCACATCGACCTTGGCTGACATATATCCGAGCTCGTTGTAGGCAATCTGGATCATGTATGCCGCATACTGCTCGGCATCGTTCTTGTCAGTCCATCTTTGCTCGGAACTCACTTGAGCCGAGAGCGAACAACTGACGCAAAGCGTGAAGACAACAAGCGTGATTCTTGGGTACATAGAACCTCCTACTTCATCCGCATTCGCCGGTCTCCTGTTGGATTATGACGCAGGGCCGAAGAAAACGGCTGCATCGAGGTCGAAAAATCGTGATTAACTGCTCAAAATCCCAAAACACACAGCAGCGAGGAGTACCTAGCTCCGATTTTCTGAATACGCGTGCAAACCACGACAGAAAAACCTCGGCAGAGATTACAGCGAAAGAAGGCACCCTTCGAAAACCGGGAAACCGCATTGCAAGCTATCAGGCGCACAAACCTCTGCGGTGACCCTGCGACATAATCCGAGCCCTGGTGGCGCAACCATGGGCAGGCGTAACGCGGGGGCTGGCCATTAGTGAGAAAGGGCAGACGCACAAAGGTATCGCGCAATCTGTAGCCATGGCAGTCCAGGCACTCCGAAAGCCGGCAGGTACTGTTTTGCCTGCCAATATTTCTGCACTGATCTGACGATAGGAAAAACCGACTTCGAATTCCAACCGTACAACCAATCCACCCCGCTGCGATGTCAAAGGGGATTAGGCATTCTGTCAATGTGCCGCTGTTCGGTGAGAGTGCAGCAAATGCGCTATCGGACTGCTCAGGCAGCCGTCGAACATGCATAGTAAGTCGACTCACTCAAATTCGATTGCAATCGTGGCGCTATCACTCGTTCCTTGGGAGTGGTAAACAGAAAACAGGGCCAGCCGTATCGGGGACGTATCTCTGCGGAGGACTCCATGGCTCATCCCGGCCGCTTCGAAAGCATTGTTCGATTCTTTCTGGTACTCACTGTTGTCGTTATCGCAGTTAGCTGGCTTGTGACGCTGCAGACGTTCCAGGCAGGCACAAGTCGGTCGTTGCCGGTCGCCACTTACTCCCAAGGCGTCCTGCGGGTGACTATCCCGTACAAGTTGGATCGCGCCGGTTCGGGGCGATTGCTGATGGAGGTGTTGAATCCCGAAAACAGCGTTCTCGGGCACCTCGAGCAACACGCTGAGGTCATGGAGGGACGAGGTCAATGGCACGAGGAGATCAAACTGGATCCGCCGTTGGCGGTCGAAGATCTTGTGTGGCACCGCATTCACTATCGATTCGACTATGACGACGCCCAAACTGCTGCATTGGATGCTATCGACACGATCTCTCAAATTCTGAGCAGGCCGGTGATCCATATCCTGGGGCAGACGGCGTATCTGGCCGGCGGCCAGGCAGGCGTGCGTGTCATTGTCACCGATTCGAAAGACGAAGTCATTGCCGGGCACAGTTCACTCCGCATTCAGTTGCTTCGAGAGAATGGAGAGTCGCACCTGCTTTATCGGGGTGGGTTGAATCAGCGTGGTACAACCGATGCCCAGTTCCAATTCCCCGCAGGTCAGGTTGGCCATTATCGATTGCGTTACGTCGCCGATACACCCATCGGATCAACCGATTTTACGCAGGACGTGAGACTGGAGGACAAGGTTTCGATTCTCCTTACCTCCGAGAAGCCGCTTTACCAGCCCGGTCAGACGATTCACGCGCGGGCACTTGCGCTCGACCGTTCCGGCCACGAGGCAGCGGCCAGGCGCCGACTTACGTTCGAGCTCGAAGACTCCCGGGGCAACAAGGTCTTCAAGAAGGGAACCGCCACCGATCAATTCGGTGTCGCTTCCGCCGAATTTGGATTGGCAGATGAAGTGAACCTCGGCACTTATCATCTGCGCGCCCTCATGGGCGATGCCGAAGCGCCCATGAGTTCGGCTGAGATCGCTCTCAATGTAGAGCGGTACGTTCTCCCAAAATTCAAAGTGGCGGTGGAGTTCGGCACCGACGGCAGGAAGCAGAAGCGGGGGTATCAACCTGGCGATCACGTAACCGGCACCGTGCGCGCGAACTATTTCTTCGGAAAGCCAGTCGACAACGCGGAACTGACGATGAAAGCCTCGGCGATGGATGTTGCCGTGATGGAGGTTGCCTCGGCCTCCGGAAAAACGGACTCTGACGGAAGCTATCGCTTCGATCTCACGCTGCCCGGGTACTTCGCAGGAAAACCGCTCAACCACCAGGCTGCCCGCGTCTTGATTGAAGCCACGGTCAAGGACTCTGCCGGACATTCGGAAGTTCGCGGTGAACCGATTACGGTCAGCGAATCACAACTCCTTGTGACCGCGGTGCCGGAGGGAGGTGCGCTGGTTCCGAATCTTGAGAACGAAGTGTTCATCCTGGTGTCTTATCCGGATGGAACTCCGGCGAAGGCGAATGTCACGATTCTCTCGGCCGGAAACCCCGATCAGCATCTGAGCACCGATGATGGTGGAGTCGCCATTGCACGGATTACGCCGAGATCTGGTGACCAAAGCCTGCAGATTGTGGCTGGCGACCGGGAAGGCAACAAGGTGGCCAGCCAGGTGGAACTGCAATCGCGCGACGGCGAGGACCAGATTCTTCTGCGCTCCGAACATGCCGTGTACCGCGCCGGTGAGCGCATTCAACTCAGGGTCTTTTCAAGCAAGCAGCGGGGCGCTGCGTACGTGGACGTCGTCAAAGACGGCCAGACAGTGCTGACACGCGATGTCGACCTGGAGAAAGGTCAAGCGGAACTCTCGCTGACTGCAACGGCCGGGATGGCCGGGACAGTCGATGTCAGTGCCTACCTTTTCAGCAAGAACGCTACCCCAATTGCCGATCACCGTCTTGTGTTTGTGCAGCCGGCCGACGAACTGAAGATCGAGACGGCGCCAGACGCGTCGACCTACAGGCCCGGCGGCGACGCGCGGATCAAGTTCCACGTAACCAACTCGCACGGGGAAGGCGTGCAGGCTGCCCTCGGGTTACAGGTTGTGGATGAAGCCGTGTTTGCCCTGGCGGAAAAGCAACCGGGCTTTGCCAAGGTTTTCTTCTATCTCGAACAGGAGGTGATGAAGCCCCGCTACGAAATCCACTCGATTGATATGCCTGAGATCGTGGAACCGTGTGACCGTTCGAAATCGGATCAACGCGATCGGGCGGCGCGCGCCCTGTTTTCCGCGACTGAGATCGTCAGCCCTCACAAATTCGAAGTGGAAATCGGCAAAGATGTGCCGATGACCAAATACGCCGAATACCGGCAGCGATATCAGGTGCAGTTCAAGAAGCAAGCGAACCAGGTAGCGCAGGAACTGAGCAAAGCTTACGAAAAGGATCCGAAGGCTGGCGATCCCCGGGTGGTATACGCCAACATGGCTCGCTCCGGCGCAGCTGTGTTTCGCGATTCCTGGGGTAACAGGCTGACACTTGAGCCCGCAGGGTGGCGGGATCCTTCGGGGAAGTATTTCCTGATGCGTAGCCCGGGACCCGATCACCAACTCAACACTGCCGATGATTTGCAGGCGGTCCTCCTGTTTCGACGAAAGTGGCTCGCTAACCTTCCCGGGCCCGAGTCGACCAAGATCAACGTGAAGATTGAGCATGATCGGGGACCGTTGAATGGGCGGGCGGAAATCGTCGGAACAGTGAACGATCCGAGCGGGGCAGTTGTTCCGGGAGCCATGGTCCAGTTGCGTAGTCTTGCCAATCGTAGGCTCCGCTCAGCGACAACGGATGCCTCCGGGCGATTCAGTTTTTCGGCTGTTGCAGACGGCGACTATGCACTGGAAATCCTAGCGACCGGCTTCGACACTGCTTCCGGCGGGTTCACCGTTGGGGTGCGTGACCGTGCCGTGGTCGCCGCAACGCTCTCGACTGGACAGGCTGCGGAAGTCGTGGAAGTCACGGGCGAAAGCCGGATGCTTTTTAGCCCCGCTGCAATGGGGGCTGCCGGTGCAGTCGCCGGACACGGAGCAGGAATTGGTGGCGGGGTTTTCAGCGACGGAGGGCCCGTGCCCGAGCGCCCGATCGATATTGGACGAAGCCGGCAGCTTAAGCTGCAAAACGCGGCCAACAGCGCTGTACTTGCGAAAGACAAAACGGATTCGCCCGCTGCACGGGTGCGCTCTTACTTTCCAGAAGCGCTCTACATCAATCCCGAGATCATCACGGACAACAACGGCAGTGCCAGTGTCGTGATCCCGATGGCAGATTCCATTACCAGCTGGCGCATGGCCATGATCGCTTCCACGCAACGGGGCGCTCTCGGCACCTCAACATCGAGCCTGAAGGTTTTTCAGGATTTCTTTGTCGACCTGGACCTGCCGGTGACTGTCACGGAAGGGGACCGCATCTCGATTCCTGTGGCGATCTATAACTATTCCGATTCTCGCGGCGACGTCAGCCTACGACTGCATGCCGACGATTGGTTTTCCCTGGTCGGGGATTCTGGAGAGAAATCGGTTGCCGTAGAACCTGCGCGGGTCGGAAGCTCCCAGTTCACGCTTCAGGCCAGACGAATTGGGAAATTCAAACTGACACTGTCCGCTCAGATGCAAGGGACGGCGGATCGCGCCGACATCGTGGTCCGCGAGATCGAGGTGATCCCGAACGGACGGGAGCAGAGTATCGTTTTCAATGGTCGACTGAACAACACGATCGAGCACGAGCTGAACTTCCCGGCAAATGCCATTCCGGAAGCGAGCAAGATTCTGGTTCGGCTCTATCCCGGGCCTATGAGCCAGGTGATCGAAGGCATGGATAGTATCCTGCACATGCCAAACGGTTGTTTTGAACAAACATCCTCGAGCACATATCCGAATGTCCTGGCACTCGATTACATGAAACGCACCGGAAAGCTCACGCCCGAGGTGCGAGCGAAAGCGGAGGGATACATCGCCAATGGATATCAACGCCTGCTGACGTTTGAAGTTCCCGGAGGCGGTTTTTCCTGGTTCGGAAGCGCACCGGCAAACAAAATCCTCACTGCGTACGGATTGATGGAGTTCTATGACATGTCGCGGGTGCACGACGTCGACCTGAAACTCATTTCGCGAACGCAACAATGGTTGGCCAGCCAGCAGCGGGAAGACGGAAGCTGGAAGCCAGATGCGGAGTTCATCAACGAAGGCGCCACGAATCGGTACAACTCCGACGTGCTGCGAATTACAGCCTACATCGCATGGGCGCTCAAGAACACGGGATATCAAGGCCCGGCAGTGGAAAAAGCCAAGGGGTTCGTCGAGAAACACATCAGCGAAAAGGTGGACACCTACACCCTG
>Ga0123355_10009182_pt1 | contig 15004 bp, 11 predicted proteins | sample TergutEmb28metaG_3_FD_89872 | JGI IMG/M metagenome (GOLD analysis project Ga0123355, IMG submission 89872) | Embiratermes neotenicus P1 segment gut microbial communities from Petit-Saut dam, French Guiana - Emb289 P1 | ecosystem: Host-associated > Arthropoda: Insects > Digestive system > Gut ...
CCATTATACGGGAGAAGATATTCCTGTCCTCAGGTTCTGTAAACGCTTTGACCGTTTTCAGGCACGGGAAGCTCTGGAACCCAAACTCCGAAGCATAGCGGAAGTGGAATTTTCTATACTCACTGAATGGTTTGAATCCATGCCAAACGTCCCAGTAGTGGACATCCCCCCTGTTCGGATCATTCGGGTCGTCAAAATTGCCACCGCTTGATGCGGATGCCGGCCAATAAAAGGTTTGAGGGTCATACTCCTCAACGACTTGTGGAATGATGTACTCAAACATTTTGACATAGTCCGACCTTTGCTTTGGAGTCGCCTTATACCACCCGTCATAATGAGCTTGCTCAAGCTCGTTATTGCCGCACCAAAGTCCAAGCGAGGCATGGTGACGCAGGCGTTTGACGTTATCTATCATCTCAGCACGGATATTTGCTTCAAACTCCGGTGTAAGTTCATATATCGCACAGCAGAACATGAAATCCTGCCAGACGATAAGCCCCAGCTCATCGCAAATGTCATAGAAATCATTACCGGGATAGTATCCGCCGCCCCATATACGAATCGCATTAAAGTTTGCTGCTACACAATCTTCCAAAAGACTGCGTTTCAACTCTGTTGTGATGCGTGAGAAAATATTATCTTCCGGTATATAATCTGCGCCCATCGCAAAGATATCAACACCGTTTACGCAATGCGCAAAGGATTCACCCCATTCATCCTTCTCCTGCGTCATGGTCATCGTTCGAAGCCCGATACGCCTCTCCCAGCTATCAACTTCTTTTCCACCACGCATCAGCCCGACACGAACAGTATAAAGCGGCTGTGAGCCATAACCGTTTGGCCACCAAAGCTGCGGCTTCTCTACAACTATTGGATCGCCAAGGCATAAGCATGAGGTTTCACTACAGCAGTCTGTATCTTTACAACAGGTATCTATATCACTATATGTTGTCTTGCTGATACACGATGCTTTACTTTTTAAAACCTTTCCATCGGGAGTGGATACGCTGATCTCGACCGTATCACACTCACCGTAGCATTCTATTTCAAAACCGAGCTCAACAGACCCGTCGTCACGATGCTCCTGCGTGACATAAACATCATCCAGTCGTCCACTGCCCACATATCCAATGGAGATATCTCGCCAAATGCCGGCATCAGGCAATCTCGGACCCCAATCCCAGCCGAACATGCAGTGTACTTTTCGAAGGTGGGGGAACCCACGCATGGCGTCCTGCGTGGCGTCTACATCGATTTCATTATACCGCTCCGCAATATACTTTGTCGGTGAATAAAAAGTCAGCTTCAGATTATTCCCGGTCTTTTTTACATACTCTGTGATATCGAACTCCCATTGCCTGTGCATGTTGTTTGCATAGCCAATTTTCTTGCCATTGAGCTCCAGATCACAAAGAGTATCAAGACCCTCGCACACAAGTAGGATCTCCTTCGATTCATTGTCTTCGATATCGAAGCTTCGCGTGAAAACGAAATCATACTCCATCAGCTTCAGCGCTTCGAGCTCATTATCACGCCAAAACGGATCAGGCATCTTCCCTGCATCAAGCAATGCAGAATAAACCGACCCCGGTACACCTACTTTCAGCCGCTCGCCTTTAAAAGGCGAATCCCCAAGGAACTCCAGCGCCCATGAACCATTTAATGATTGAAGCTTCATCCTGTTTCCTCCAAATTATGTTTTTTCTTCACTTTTCTGAAGACTATAAAGTACGAAATCGATAGTAGTATCGTAGCAAACGGCCATGCGACCGGGTCTGAGAGCAATACACCCCAGTCCCCAAGAAAACGTGTAAGCACCAAAACCGAAGTTATACGTAAGGCAAGCTCCACGAACCCGGACATCATAGGGATGAATGTATTACCTAAACCTTGAAGAGCAGCACGGTACAGGACTAGTAAATATAAGAAAGGCAACCCAAGCGTCATCACATTGAGTTGACGCACCCCGACATCCAAAACAGCGCTGACTTGCTGCGGATCACCTTCTATCAGCAATCCGAGGAACTGACGACCGAATGGAAGTGTTAAAGCCATGATTACAGCTACTGAACAAAATGCAAGTTTCAAGCCATCCTTGAGTCCCTGCTTCACACGATCTAGTTGCCTTGCTCCGAAATTTTGCGCTACAAACGTTGAAATCGATGCCTCTAAAGCACCTCCGGCGATCATAAGAAGGCTGTACATACGTTTTGCCGCACCAACACCCGCAATGAACTCCGTGCCGTAAACATTCACATACCGTTGCACAAGTAATCCGCCTATCTCGATAACAGCATTACGGAAACCAAGCGGAAGCGCAAGACGCAGAAGAGGCCATGCAGAGCTTTTGTCAAAAATGAATCTGATCTCCCGGAACACACCTGTCTTCCACAGCGCCCGGGCGCAAAAAGTCATAGCAGTAGACTGTGCTATCAGCGAAGCCGCGGCAACGCCGGCTATTCCAAACGGAATTATCAAAACAAGATCGAACGCAATGTTGACAACTGTTGCAACTATCATCGCATAAAGTGGCGTCTTACTGTCACCCAGCGCAAAAAGAGTCATCGCCAGTAAATTATATCCGAAGGTGAGCGGCATACCTGCCCATAACCAGCTTTGATATGTGACTGCACCATTTATTATCTCAGACGGTGTTTGCAGCAGCTCCATCAGTGGTCGGATAAATAAAACACCACTGATCCCAATCACAACAGCAAAAGCTGCTGATAAATAAACCGCTGTAATAAACGCTCTACGCAAACCATCCATATCTTTTGCGCCAAATCGTTGAGCGAGTAAAGTACTGAACCCATGATTGATACCCAGAACAGCACTAAACACCAACCAGTTTGCGGTAGCTGTTGCGAGGATCGATGCAAACGCACTTACCCCAAGCATCCGTCCGACTATCGCACTATCCACCACTACAAACAGCATTTGCAATGCATTGGAGATAAGCAATGGTATAGAAAATTTAATCATCAGACTGATGGGTTTCCCCTCAGTCATATCTTTTATTCTAGACATTATTCTACTCCATACCCAGTGAAGTCATTTTATCACAATGAGCGGTGAAATCAAGAAGTAATTTACCATTTTATATATGATTTGCAGAATAATTGTGTATATCGTTATACATCAGCACCACCTGATTTACACCATCTGTTATCATCATTCTGGTCGTTTTGCATAATTTTTCGTGCATTTTTTGTGCATTTAATAGAAACTTAACATTTTCGTAAAATTCATCGGTTTTGGTATTGTAAACCGCTTTACACTATGTTATGGTATCCGTAATATCCTGTTGATCGTGGTACAAAAGGAGTGATACATATGGCAACAATTTCACAGATTGCCTCAGAAGCTAATGTGTCAAGCACTCTGGTATCACGCGTCCTGAATAACAAACCGGGAGTAAGCCCTGAAAAAAGAGCTCGTATCCTATCTATAATAGAAAAACACAACTTTGTTCCAAATGCTATCGCCCGGACGCTGGCAACACAAAAAACCAACACGATCGGTGTAGTTATGGAGACTCTACTCAACGCGTTTTTCTTCGATTTTGTCAGAGGTATAGAAGACATGGCAGAAGAGATGAAATACAGCGTTGTTTTTGGTAGCGGGAACAATGATTTGGGTCTTATGGTGGATTATATCGACTACTTTTCACAAGGCAGAGTCGATGGTGTCATAGCTCACTATACCCGTACCACAGAGAATGAACATTTTTATGAGATCATCAAAAGAGCTCCTAGCTACGTACTGGTAGAGGGTGACATACCCGGTAAAGTCATAAATAAAGTACAGGTAAGCAATTTTGAAGGAGCATACCGTGCTACCGAACATCTTATAAAACGCGGTTGTAAAAACATCGTTCATTTTGCCGGAGAAATGGAATGGTACTGCTCCAAGGAACGTGCAAACGGGTTTTTAAGAGCCTTGAAGGATAACTCTATACCAACCGAGAATGCAATAATCAGCGCTGATTTTCTAGAAGATCTATCATATAACAAAATGAAACTAATGATTTCTCAAAATAAAATCCCCGACGGGTGTTTTGCCGCTGCTGACAAAGCTGCATATGGAATCCTTCGCGCAATGTATGAGCACGGACTTTCAGCTCCCGATGATATGGCAGTTATTGGCTTTGACGGCGACATGCCGGACACGCGGACTATGGTTTTCCCAAAACTCACCACAATGCGCCAGCCTTTTTATGAGATCGGTCGGGAAGCCGTCCGTCTGCTGATCCGCTCCATTGAAGATCCGAATGCATTACCGGTAACAACAGCTTTTAACGCCGAGTTTGTCGAAGGCGAGACCGCCTGACCCCCGTCATTCCGGGCTTGACCAGGAATCCCACCACAACGTCAACCGACCTGCAGGTCGTGACGATAAAATAAACAAAAAAAATTATTTTAATGGAGGTAATCAAATGAAGAAACGCGTATTTACCCTGTTGCTTGCAGGTATCATGCTCTTTAGTGTGCTGGCTGCTTGCGCCACAGACGAACCACCGCCACCACCACCGGCGACGGACACACCGGCTGAAACCCCGGCAGAAACTCCGGCAGATCCACCGCCACCACCCGAAGAAGGCGATATCATCCAAGTCCCGCGTAATGAGACGATGTGGTTCAATGGATTCCAATGGGGCACATCAAACGGATGGAATCCATTCTCAAATGCTATGAACAATCCACTCGCTATCCAACAGGATGCCGACGGCGCACGTCTTGTAATGTTTGAAACACCGTACATGTACAACATGCTTGACGGTAAAATGTACCCCTTACTCGCTGACGGTGATTATCAATGGAATGCCGACGGTACAGAAATCACCTACAGGATCAAAGATGCCGCGACATGGAGTGACGGCACACCTGTCACAGCCCATGATGCTGCATATTCATGGTACATTGCAGAAAACTATGGCATGGACGGCAACCTCGAATGGAAACCCATCATTGCAGATGTAACGGCTGTGGATGATAAAACTGTCCGTATAACTGCTGTTACAACCGAATTTGAAGGCGAAACAGTACCATTCAATGCAAACATGATGATCCAATACCTTGGACAAAGATACATCCTGCAACAAGCATGGCTTGAAGATCTAGTCGCACGTAATGGCGGAGACAACATGGCCATGAATGAAGATCCGGCAGAAGATGTTGTATTCTCAGGCCCATACGGTCCGTTCTTTATGGATGATATCCAAACGATCCTCATCCGCAACGAAGACTACTGGGGTCAGGACGCCTCCATGTGGGGCTCATTACCAGCACCGAGATACATTGGTAACGTCAACTATGAAACAAACGCAGCCGGTGACGCCGCTATCGTTGACGGTAATATCGATGTAAGCCAACAGTTCATCATGAACGTCCATCTTCTTTGGGAAGAACGCGGTCTGCCTATCTCAACATATTTACCCAATCCCCCGTATCACATCCCGGCAAATATGCCAACCGCTTACTTTAACTTAAACAGCACGGCAGTAGGTATTACAGAGCCTGCAGTCCGCAGAGCTATTGCGATAGCAACAGACTATGGTCTTATCAATGCTAATGCAATGACATTCCAAAGCCCGACGTTTGAAGAGTATCCACGTTCGCTTATGAACACGACTGCAGCGGAGCGTGCGTTACTTGACAATGACAGAGTCGAGCATCTGCAATGGGTAGGAAACCAAGTCGACGAAGCAAATGAGCTGCTTGATGCTGCCGGCTTCCTCAGAAATCCCGATAACGGCGGACCTGACGGCGGATGGCGTGAAATCAACGGAGAGATCATCGAAATGAAGGTCAGTTGTCCGGACGGCTGGTCTGACTGGCAGGCAGCAATGGAAGTTGTTGCAGCAGCAGGCGCATCGATCGGCATCAAGCTCGAAACATGGTTCCCCGCATGGGGCGGACCATATGAAGATATGATGACATCACCGGAAGATACAGAACTCGATATCTTTATGGTATGGACATCAGGTATCTCACCCGTACAACCGTGGGATCGTATCCGTCGTCTGATGAGTTCCGAGTCTGTTGGAGTAGAGAACAACTGGTTCGGCAACTGGGGTCAATATGAGAATGCACGTGCAGACGAGATACTTGAAATGATTCCGCTGATAAGCGATCAGGCTAGACTAAGAGACCTCTACACAGAGCTCGTCGAGATTTATCTCACAGACATACCCTCGTTCTCGTTGATGTATCGTCCCGATAAATTCCACACTGTCTATGAAGGTGTGTGGACAGGCTTTACCGAAGCAGGCGACGGTCGCAATGTACCGCCTGTAAACGCGTCTGTTGGTTATGCGATAGCAGACCTTTACAATGTCCGTTTAGTCGGATAGGAAAATCCGCACTGTGAAGGCGGTCATGTTCAAAAAGCATGACCGCTTTCCTAAAAAAATGATATAATTATTAACTCCTAATAAGCTGATGGGGGTATCGCCTATGAACGAGCAAAGCCGATTCTCAAGAATAATAAAACATGGGTATTTTAAGTATTTTTCAAGAAAGTTTATGTGGTTCCTGATAACGCTTGTTTCAGCAGTTGTACTAAACTTCTTCCTACCGAGACTATTGCCGGGTGATCCCGTTGCAGCAATAGTGGGGAGACTTGCACCGGGAAACACAGATCCGGAATCCATTCGTAGGATATATGAAAGCTTTACGCAGGCATTTGGACTGGACAAACCGCTTTCAGAGCAGTTTTTCATATATATACGCAATATCTTTCGAGGAGAGTTCGGTCTGTCATTTTCACGTTATCCACGCCCTGTTTCCGATATCCTTGCAAGTGCGATACCTTGGACTATTGGATTACAATTACCCGCTATCATTGTGGGCTGGACACTCGGCAACATTCTCGGAGCACTTGCTGCTTACATTCGCCGTGCCTTTGATAAAACACTAATGCCGACAATGCTGCTTATAAGCGGAATCCCCCCATTCGGTATGGCGATCATACTGCTTTCAGTATTTGCTATCGGTCTCGGATGGTTCCCCGTCCAAAGCGGTTATGAGCAAGGAATGATACCGGGATGGAACTGGACATTCTTTATGTCGATAATCAGGCATTATCATCTGCCGTTCTGGTCTATCGTGCTTATTGCCATCGGCGGTCAATCGCTCGGTATGCGCTCGATGTCAATATATGAACTCAACGCCGACTACGTGAAATATAGCCGTTATATGGGTATCAAGGATCGTAAAATCGTAGGTTATGTATTTCGCAACGCTATGCTGCCGCAGGTCACGGGACTTGCGCTTCAAATAGGTACAATGGTGGGCGGCGCCCTTGTAGCGGAGCTTATTTTCTCATATCCCGGTCTTGGTACGATGTTGTTTAGAGGTATAAGCGAGAGTGATTACCCGCTTATATCAGCGACAATGCTTATAATTACACTTATGGTTCTCGCGGCTGTTTTCTTGCTGGATATTATTTATGGTCTCATCGATCCGCGTGTTAAAGCCACGCAATATGAATAAGGGGGTGGAGTAAGATGAAAGCTCAATTACGTTCAGTAGTACGTTCCGGCAAATTTATGACAGGATTCATCATATTCGCTTCCCTATTATTGTTTGTTTTTATCTATCCTCTGTTTAACCCCGGCAATCCGCTCGAGATGATAGGGTATAACTCTTTTACCAGACCCGGCACATATATCTCGGTTTATGACAGTCTTGATACACGTCGAGTTTTCACATTCAGACTTCCGGGTGCCGATCAAGCCCGTATTGGTAACAAATTGAGTATGGATAACCGTGAATCAATGAAGGAATGGCTTCTGCTTTACAGTGAGCAGGAAGGGCTTGGTATAACTGAAGATGATATCGATATAGAGCATACCGAAGACTTGATGAGTCTGTGGTGGGAACATTATGACAGTGAGAAACGTATAGAAGGTTTGACCATCGCAAGACGCAGAGAGTTTGAAAGACTTGATGACAGGCTTGACGGTTTGTTTAAAATAGATGACCTGCATGTCTGGGCACTAAACCCGGAAACGGATGAATACGATATCCTGTTCGCCGAAGTTTCTACAGAAGATTATGTTCATATAGGGGATGTGGCAAACACTATAACATTACCGCTCGGAACAGATGCTTTTGGTCGGGATATGCTAAAACAGCTTGCTTCTGCTATTGGTACATCGCTGATAATAGGGCTTATCGCCGGCAGTGTCGCAACAGCTATCGGCCTTACTCTTGGTTTACTCGCAGGCTATGCCGGAGGGTTCATTGATGATGTAATTATGTTTATATCCAACCTGTTCACCGTCATACCCCAGCTAGTACTACTCATCCTGATCTCGTACAGTATATCACAACATGAGAGAGGACCCGTCCCCGTAGCGATAGTTATTGGCGTGACGGGGTGGGTCTGGACGACACGTTCGGTTCGTTCACAGGTCATGTCTCTACGCAATCGCGACCATGTCAATTTGAGTAAACTGAGCGGGCATTCTCTGCCGAGAATCATCATCAAAGACATCCTGCCATACATCGCTTCGTATGTTGTTATGGCTTTTGTATTACAAATGTCCATAGGTATTCTCGCCGAAACAACTCTTTCTATGCTGGGGCTTGGTCCTAGCACAACAACGACCGCAACATTAGGTCTTATGATGGATTGGAGTATCATGAAATCAACAGCGCATATAAGCGGCGCCTGGTGGGCATATTACCCTGTAATAGCAGTCCTTGCACTGATATCATTCTCGCTTAACTTAATGAATACGGGCTTGGATCAGGTATTCAACCCGCAACTTAGAGATTAGGAGGTGAGTGATATGAGTAAAGTAATGCTGGAAGTCAACGGTCTGACAACAAAATATATTACTCGATTCAGAGAAGATGTCTATGCAGTAAGCGATGTTTCGTTTAAACTTGAAGAAGGACGCTCTGTTGGCATCGCAGGCGAGTCCGGCTGTGGTAAGTCCACTCTTGCCTTGAGTCTTATGGGTTACTACTTTGCACCACTCCATTACATGAGCGGCGATATCATAATAGATGGAAAGAATATTTCCGGAATGAAGCCCGACGATGTGCGTAAGAATGTACTCGGTACTGAGATAGCGTACATTCCGCAAGCTGCAATGAACGCACTAAACCCGACACGCAAGATCATAAAGTTCATCGAAGATGTGATCCTGGCACACGAGCCAAAAACATCAAAGAAGGATATTTACGATTTAGCACGTCAACGATTTGAAGTGTTGAACCTCCCCGAGAGCACTTTGCATAAACATGCGGTCGAACTTTCAGGAGGTATGAAACAACGCACAGTTATAGCAGTTTCAACAATACTCTCACCAAAGGTGCTGATTGCCGATGAGCCATCCTCTGCACTTGACGTAACGAGCCAGAAAGCTGTAATAAAGATGCTCAATGACTTGATGGACCTCGGATTTATCAAATCAATGATCTTTATCACACATGAACTGCCTCTGCTTTACAATGTCACAAACGACATCATGGTCATGTATGCAGCGCAAATCGTCGAAAAAGGCAGTGCTAATCAGGTCGTCTTTGACCCTCTGCACCCGTATTCCAAAGGGCTGATGGGGTCGATGCTCGTACCTGAGGAGGGTACACGTGATACGAAGCTCATCGCAATACCGGGTACACCACCGAACCTGAAAAATCCTCCGGGCGGCTGCCGTTTTGCAGAGCGATGCAGATACGCAATGCCGCAATGTAAGATATATAGCGTCGGATACAATGATTATGAAAATAATCGCGGTGGAAGGTGCTTGTTATCTGAAAAAGAACTACGTGACATTTATGCTAAGGAGGGTATAAGTGATGAGCGATAGCAAGCAACTCTGCCTTAGCGGAAAAGGTGTTACCAAGGTTTTTGGTCACGGCAGAAAGAAAACAGTCGCAGTCGATAATGTGGATTTTGAGTTTTATTCCGGTGACTTGATTTCAATCGTTGGCGAATCAGGAAGCGGCAAAACGACTCTTATAAAAATGCTTCTCGGCCTGACATCCGTGACCGATGGTGAAGTCTTCTTTATGGGAGAAAAGCGTGACATACGCTCACGGGCAAAGAAAAAAGAGTACTGGAAAGGGATTCAAGCGATTTTCCAGGACCCATACTCTTCGTACAATATTTTCAGTAAGATAGATACAGTGCTGCTTGACTGCATAAACATGCGTGGCGGAAGAAGTTTGCCGAAAGAGCAGAAAACAGAAATGATGCGTGAGGCATGCAGCTTTGTCAATCTTAAGTTCGACGAGATGACTAATAAGTACCCGTTTGAACTCTCCGGCGGACAGATGCAACGTCTGATGATTGCACGTATTTTTCTTCTAAAGCCCAAGATACTGCTCGCCGACGAACCAACATCTATGATAGACGCATGCTCGCGTGCAACGATACTGGACTTCCTGCTGAAGCTGCGTGACGAAATCGGTATGACGATAATCTTTATCACCCATGATATGGGTCTTGCCTACTACGTCTCCGATACAGTCTTTATCATGGAAAAAGGCAAGATCGTAGAGCATGGCTCAGCGGACGAAGTCATTCTCAATCCGCAAGCACCATACACAGTCCAACTGCTCAACGACATACCAAAAATCCACGACCCGTGGGAGTTCAGCCGAAACAGACGACCACCCGACTGAACTGCAGACTTCCTCGTCGATTTGTAAAATAAAAGCATAAGGAGCGGGTCACCGCTCCTTATGCATTCACTTTTTCCTTGTTAACTCACAAACACCGTCTGACGAACCTGCCGTGGCCCGGTGTACCCCGGAACTCACCATCCTTATATACCAGCACTCCCCTACTATACGTACGAACCGGGTAGCCTTTGATAGCAGTTCCCTCCCAGATCGTATAGTCGATGGTCGAATGCATGTTCTTTTGCGAAATAACAAAATCTAGCGAAGGGTCATATAAAACAATATCGGCATCAAAGCCGGGAGCGATAGCTCCTTTATCGGAAGCACATCCAAATATCCTCGCAGGGGTAGACGAACATAGCTCCACAACTCGCTCGAACGACAAACTACCCTTATTCGCCTCGCTGAGCATGTATGGATAAAGATTCTCGACGCCCATCACGCCATTGGGGATTTTAGTAAAATCATTAACACCCCTGTCCTTTTCATACGTTTGGAACGGACAATGATCGGTAGCAACAGTATTGATGCTGCCGTTTTTTATGCCTCGCCACAGTGCATCCTGACTTTCCTTACCCTTTATCGGCGGCGAGCAAACAAAGTTCCGCCCGTCCGGCTGCTTGTAAACATCACAGGTGAAGTTCAGGTACTGTGGGCATGTCTCGGCATAAACCGGATACCCATTCTTTTTAGCAATCTCCACAGCAGCCAAACCCTCTGCGCATGCAAGATGAACGATATATAGCATTGAACCCGTATCAACAGCAAGTGAAACTGCCTTTTCGACCGCCTTAGCTTCAACAGCCTCCGGACGGCTCAGATAATGGTGCCACGCATCAGTTTTCCCTGCAACTATGAACTCTGCTCGCAAAGCTTCAAGGGCTTCGTGATCCTCAGCATGCACCATGATGACAGCGCCGACTTCTTTCGCGCGCGATAAGGTTTTCGTAAACTCTTCATCGGTTATCCTGGACGCATATGTCATAAACACCTTAAAACTGGGGATCCCTGCTCCCACCACAGCTTCCATTTCGTCCAAAACAGCCATATTTATCTCGGATATCCCCATATGCAGGCCATAGTCAATACATGCCTTAGGAGTAGCGATCGCATTTCTTTTCTCAAACGCCTCGACCAGGCTTTCGCCCCTCTCGGGCGTGATAAAATCTATCACCGTCGTCACACCGCCGCACGCTGCAGCGCGTGTTCCGGAAAAGAAATCATCAGCAGATGAAATCTCCCCAAACGGTAACTCAAAGTGAGTATGCACATCAATGGCACCCGGTAAAACCAAAAGTCCCGAGGCATCGACGACTTCCGTCATTGTCTCGGGTCTGATATCTTGCTCTACCATTATGATGTTACCGTCTCTGACAGCAACATCTGCTACATAACTACCATCAGCATTTACAACTGTTCCATTTTTAATAAGTAGTTCCATTTAATTAGATTTTCTCAAACTGCTCTACATTGAGCACAAAAATCGTTGCACCTCCAACCATAACTTCAACAGGGATCGGTGACAAGTAGCTCGCTTCGTTACCCATAATGGTCGGTATTTGCTGTTTACGGCTGCTTGAATGCTCTTTGACGATCGAAATGACATGCTGAGTCTTATCATCATCAACACCAACAAGAATAGTGACGTTACCGGCTCTTAAAAACCCACCTGTCGTAGATAATCTAGTTATACTGAACCCTTCTTTTGAGAGGTTCGATATAACTCCCGGAGCATCCTCTTTATCGATTACAGCAAGTATCATTTTCATAATGAGAAACAACCTTTCTATGATTATATAGAATAACATTTAACACTATTAATTGCAACAGAAAAATGTCTCATATTATCGTCTGTAAAATCGTAAGCAAGTGTGCATAAATCATCTTCTAAATCGTGGCAGACGAAATCGTGAACGTTCATACTGTATCCGGGTACGCATATCTTCATACATTTTAGAATATGCCTCACGTATGCTCATCCCTTTCTCGTTCCACACTCTTGGCAAAAACACGAGAACCACAAAAAATCTTATTATAATTGTTATACAGAACAACACTTTATAGTGATCGAAAGGAGTTCCAAAGACCGTTAAGTCGAGTCTGTACATTATCGGAGAAAATAACTCCAGTAACGCGCCGCCGCTGATAAGAGCGAGTGCTATCGCGATGGAAGTGACCACCGCATAAACCGCTAAAGCCGCCGGACGCCCTTTTGTCGGTGTGTGCGAGAGCTGCATATTAAACATACATGCTTCGTTAGCGCACCAGAATATTCCCCCAAAGAAGCTAAAGACAAAAAGTGGCCACACACTGCCCGGTACTGCAAACAGCCACACAAAAGCACCAAACGAAGATGCGAGCGCAGATATCAACATAACATTTACGCCGCCGTAACGATCGATCAAGACACCCCAGCGGGAGACCACAATAAGCGACGTGAGCTGTGCCATGATTTGTCCAAAAAGAATTATACTGGTGTAAGACAGCGCAAGAACATCGATTGCGTATTTGTTAAAGAACGGACCGCTAAGATGTATTGCAAAGTTCCAAACTGTCCAGAACACCAGATAATCACGCATTACGGGTGCAGTGAAGCAAGACCTTATACCTTTGAGCATGGAAAAGCCCTCCGGTTTGTGTGGTATCTTATCAAACTTCACCACGGAGTACATCAGTATATCTGCAAGACCGGCAACACCGCCAAACGCAAAGACTATCGTGTAGCCCAAAAAGCCCGGTATATTATCTAGCAGAAAAGCAAAACACAGTCCGGCAATGAGTGAAGCCGCCATACAAACCCTCTGCCTTGTTGTTATATAGCGACCTCTTATCTCGATAGGCACAACGCTGCCAAGCAGCGTCGTATGTGCGATGGCAACAAACGAACCACCCATAGCAGCAAGTGTTACAAGTACAATAAGGGACCATAAACGTGATTGCTCTACAGGAAAAATATATGGTATAAATGCTACGATGATCCAGGATACACGCTGAACGATACCTCCGATCATGAAGATACTTTTATACTTACCGGTTTTCACAGCCAGATGTGAAGCATATATCTGCATCAATCCGGCTAACACCGGCAGTGCCGAAATGAGCCCAAAGGCAAACTCACCGGCTCCGAGTGTAGATGCAAATCCGGTAAACGCAACACCGCCTTGCGCAGAAAAGAGGAATGTTCCGATCGCTGCTGATAAAATGATAATATTTAACAGTCGCAGTATCTCATCACTACGAACATAATCTCTATATGCGCGATTAAACAGCCTGTAAACAGACATTCTCCGGTTTTCCTCCTGGTAAATTATCCGCTCATCATTCTAACACATCCTTCATCAAGAATATAGACCTTATCGCAAATGTTCATAGTTGATTCATCATGGGTAACTATAATGCATACTTTCTCCTTAGCCAGATGTTTAACTACTGACTGGAACTTCTCTATCGAATCGGCATCAAGGTTGGCAGTCGGCTCATCGAAAACAAGAATAGGTGATTTTTTATAGATCGCCCGCGCTATCGCGATCCTTTGTGCCTGTCCGCTCGAAACAGTGCCACCACTCTCTCCGATCACAGTATCAAACCCCTCCGGCAACGACTGTATGAAGTCGAGAATATTTGCATCATACGCAGCCCTTTCCATTTCATCCAAACACGGATTTTCTTCCGACATGACAATATTATCCATAACAGTACCGGAAAATAGATAGTCTACCGGCGGAACATAAGCCACTTGTGGCATTATTTCCTCACCGTTTAATATCCCCTCTACATGTTTAAGTGAGATGCTGCCCTGATCCGGTTCGTAAAGCCCGATAAGCAGCTTAAGCAGCGTGCTCTTTCCGCTCCCGCTTTTTCCGACAAGCCCGGAAACCAACCCTTTATCAAATGACACATGAACATCTTCCAAAACAGTGCTCGCCTCCTCATCTTCCATATCGTATGAGAAACTGATATCTTCGGCAACAAGCTCATCTGCATTGATCGACGGCATCTTGATCGACTCAGTGTCTGCCGGAAGGTCGATGATAGTTCCTATTCTCTCCGCTGATGCTTTAGCCTGACTGACAAGCGAGATGGTCTCAGCAAACTTTGCAACAGGATTCACAACATAGTTTAATAGCTGTACGATAGCAACAAGATTTCCAAAAGTGGTCTGACCTTGCATAACAAAATACGCACCAACACCGATAGCTACCAGGAACATTGAAAACCCCATCAGCATTCCCGAAAACATCGTGACCCCTTCCCACATGCCAAGCTTCATTCCGCTACGTAACTTTGCGGTATAATTATCTTTGACTTTATCGACAGTTTTTGATTGCATGAAATACGTTTTGATAAGCATTATCCTGCTCAGG